>Ga0160444_100117_pt1 | contig 83708 bp, 68 predicted proteins | sample HID1972K_E1MG_FD_108232 | JGI IMG/M metagenome (GOLD analysis project Ga0160444, IMG submission 108232) | Enriched pill bug-associated microbial communities from UW Madison campus, WI, USA - HID1972K_E1 MG | ecosystem: Host-associated > Arthropoda: Insects > Digestive system > Unclassified ... | reverse complement strand
TCTAAAAGAAAAGAGGGAAGAATATAATGCAATAACTGGGTAAACCTATCGGACATGGGAACTGAATTTTTCGCCGAAAATAAGAAATTATTTTATTCGCTCCACAACTTTTGGTCTTGATCCTTAATTATTTGCTAAAATCGCCGGCTTTTGGGTAAAAAACGCAAAAAAGGCGCAATTTCTTGCGCCTTTGGTGATCCCGCTGGGATTCGAACCCAGGACCCATACATTAAAAGTGTATTGCTCTACCAGCTGAGCTACGGAATCCTTTTTATTTCCTTTCTTGTAAAGTTTAAATCCTTTTCTTGAAAGTGATGCAAAGATAGAATTCTTAACTATACCCTCCAAAGATATTTAAATATTATTTTAAATATCTTCTTAACTCTCTTAATTTCAGAGACAAAAAATTACAGCGAACGTTTAAAAACGCTTTCTCCGCCAATTACAGTACGTATAACAGATACATCCCGCAATTGTTCATTCGGAATTTCCATAATATCCTTTTCCAAAATCACAAAATCCGCTGCCTTCCCTTCTTCAATACTACCACGAGTATCTTCTTCAAAAGATGCAAATGCAGACCATATCGTCATTCCTTTAAGAGCCTCTTCCCTACTGATAGCATTTTCAGGTTGAAAGCCGCCTTCTGGAAATCCTTTTGAATCGACACGGGCAACAGCAGCATGAAATCCATACAACGGATTAAAATGCTCTACCGGGAAATCACTTCCCAATGCCAGCAGTCCATAAGATTTCAATAAGTCTTTATACGCATAGGCTCCTTTTAGCCGCTCAGTACCCAGGCGGTCGCCAGCCCAATACATATCGGATGTCGCATGGGTGGGTTGAACTGATGGAATAATTGAGAATTCAGCAAATTTTGCAAAATCGATAGGGGAAATAATTTGGGCATGTTCAATACGCCAGCGACGATCGTTCTTGCCTTTCAAATATTTTCCATAAATATCAAGCATAATCCGATTAGCAGAATCGCCAATGGCATGTGTATTCACCTGAAAGTCACTTTCTGCTAATTTGGAAACAGCTGAATCAAGCAGCCCAGGAGATAATAATAAAAAACCGGAAGTATGCGCGTCAGAATAGGGATGCAGCAAACAAGCACCGCGGGAACCCAAAGCACCGTCTGCAAATACTTTAAATGAACGCACATTTAATTTATCGCTTTTGTAGATTCCTTCCTTCAGAAAGCTTTCAAGGTTCTCCCTGCTCAATCCTACCATCGCATAATTACGGATCTGTAAAGATCCATCAACATACAGTTCTTTCAATAAATCAATTTGTTCTCTATCCAAACCCGCATCAGCAACGGTTGTTAAACCCACCGAAACACATGAATCCTGTGCTTTCAGTAACTGGCGCTTCAGGTCTTCTTTATTCGCATCGGGAATATTATGACTGATTAAATCCATCGCATTATCAACAAGAACTCCGCTCATCTCTCCATTTTCAGTGACAATTAAGCCGCCTTCTACAGTCCTTGAGGCATCAATACCGGCAAGTTCAAATGCTTTTTTATTGGCGATTGCCGCATGTCCATCTACTCTGGTAATATAAACGGGGATATCCGGAAAAGCAGCGTTTAGAAGTGAATTAGTAGGAAATTCCTTTCCTGGCCATTTGTTCTGATCCCACCCTCTTCCTAATATCCATTTATTTTCAGGATTAGCGTCATGAAAGCGCTTTAACCGTTCAACAACCTCTTCAAAACTAGCTGTACCGGTTAAATCAGCCACATCGAGGGAGGCGCCTAATCCGAAAAAATGAGCATGGGAGTCATAAAACCCGGGATACACCGGTTTTCCTTCCGCATCGATAACTTCATCTGCATCGTAATCTTCCAGGATTTCCTTCGAAGTTCCAATCTTTAAGAACTTTCCGTCTTTAACGGCAAAGGCTTCTGCCTTCGAAAAGACGGAATCGACTGTATAAACCAGTGCATTGTGAACAATTAAATCTGCATGCTTCTTTGATGAACAAGCCGTAAATAATACGAGCAAAGCAAAAAGAGAAGTGATTTTTAAATAACAAACTTTCATATAGATTTTATAATATAATTAACATAAAGGCCATAAGGCTGATACCATCCTGTCGTGACCACTTAAATCTTTTTTCAATTGAATATCCTGAAATCCTTTTTCCGACAACAATTCCACAATTTCATTTCCAAATGCCTGATTAATTTCAAAATAGAGTTTTCCTTGTTGATTCAAATTTTTGCTAGCATAATTGGCGATTGCCCGATAAAAAATAAGCGGATCATTTTCCTCAACAAATAAAGCCAAATGCGGTTCGAATTCCAAAACGTTCTTATGCATAGCTAATTTTTCCTGCGGGGTAATATAAGGCGGGTTGCTAACGATAATATCGAACTTCCCTCCCGCACTTAAGATCATTGGCTCCTCTTTTAAAATATCAACTTTTAAGAAATTTACCTCACATGATAGATTTCGCGCATTATCCCCAGCAATTTTTAAAGCATCTTCTGATATATCAATGCCATATACTTCGGAACCGTTGTTCAGGTATTTTTTCAAGGTAATAGGGATACAGCCGCTTCCAGTACCAATATCGAGTACCTTCAAATCTTTCTTTTTATTTTCTTCTAAAATAAAAGAGATAAGCTCTTCAGTTTCAGGACGGGGGATCAACACCGCTTCATTCACTAAAAATCGCTGATTAAAAAACCATGCTTCACCTATACTATATTGAATTGGCTTTCCAGTTTTTAATTCCCCCAACAGCTGCTTTAATTTTGATTCCTGCTTTTCTGATAGGCTAAGAGAATCTTTTAATTTTATTTGAAGGCGTTTAAGCTGCAAAACATGCTCTAAACTCAACCAAAATAACTCCTCGGCTTCTTCATTGCCATAGTCGGAGGATAAACATTCTATAAACTGTGATTTAATTTGCTTTATAAGGATCATTAGTGCCTAAACAATGTAGATTTGTTTTTATTTATAATTTTTCAGACCAAATCTACATAAAATAAGTAAAGGAGTATATTTGCAGAATGCAAGAGCATAATCTATATATGAAACGTTGTCTGGACTTAGCCAGCTTGGGAGCTGGGAAAGTAAGTCCGAACCCCATGGTTGGTTCCGTAATTGTACATAATAACGAAATTATCGGTGAGGGCTGGCATCAACAATATGGCCAGGCTCATGCGGAGGTTAATGCCATTAATCAGGTTTTAAAAAACTATCCGGATCAGGCTGCTGAATTATTAAAAAACAGCACAATCTATGTTAGTTTGGAACCCTGTGCACATCAGGGAAAAACCCCTCCATGTGCGGACCTTATTATCAGGCATCAAATCCCGCAAGCCATCATTGCTTGCCGCGACCCATTTGATGCCGTGAACGGCAGGGGGATTGAACGCTTACAAAATGCAGGCGTAAAAGTCATAGAAGGCGTACTGGAAAAGGAGGCTTTGCATTTGAACCGGCGTTTCTTCACACGCGTTAAAAAACAAAGGCCTTATATTATTTTAAAATGGGCAGAAACTGCAGACGGTTTTTTTGCACCTGGCAATCCGGTTCAACAATGGATTAGCGGGCAACAAGCGCAACAGCTTGTTCACCGCTGGAGAAGTGAAGAAGATGCTATCCTGGTTGGAAAAAATACAGCTTTAATTGATAATCCAAAATTAACTACGCGCCTTTGGTCAGGTAAAAGCCCGAAAAGGATTGTATTGGATCGGAATTTGGAACTGCCCGAAAACTTACACCTGTTTGATCAGCGTATTGAGACCATCGTATTGAATGAAAAAAACACGGATATCAAAGGCAATACGAAATACATAGCCTTAGAGAGTTTCGATTTCTATTTAGCCGAAAGCATTGCCTATCAGCTTTACCTTTTCGATATACAATCCGTTATTATTGAAGGAGGTGCCAAAACCTTAGATTTGTTTATTAAGGCAGGCTTGTGGGATGAGGCACGGGTATTCGTATCGGATACAAAATGGCTAAGTGGACTTAAGGCCCCATCTTTTAAATTTGCTGCCGAAGAAAAAGTAACAGTTGGCAATGACACGCTTTCCATCTATTATCATCCATGAGTTTTGTTCTGTTTAGCATTCTCTGCAGTGTTCTGGTATCTATTATACTGAAGCTCGCCAAAAGATATCAAATTAATACCACCCAGATTATTGCCTGGAACTATCCTGCCGCATTAGTATTAAATGTTTTGTTTTACAAACCTGATATTCAGGCAATCTCGTTTAATGCAGGAAATACAAGCTTGTATCTGGCATTGGGTTTTTTACTTCCTGCTCTCTTTTTGGCAATTGCTGCTTCCATCCGCTTTACAGGAATCGTTCGGACGGATGTTGCGCAGCGCGTATCCATTTTTATTCCTTTAATAGCAGCATTTGCTCTTTTCAACGAGACAGCCACTGCCCGTTCATTAATCGGCATAGCAGTTGGACTATTGGCTATCTTTTTTTCAATACACTGGTCCGCCGGGAAGAATACGAACCAGAAAAAGAACACGTGGATTTATCCACTCATCATTTTCTTTGGCATGGGCTTAGTCGATATTCTTTTTAAACAAGTGGCACAGCATAAGGAAGTGCCTTATAGTACTTCTGTTTTCTTTATCTTTTTAATAGCACTGATCATTTCATTTGTGTACATCGGTATTCGGATTTGTACAGGAAAAGAGAAATTTAGCCTCGCGTCACTTTTTTGGGGAATCGGTTTAGGTGTATTCAATTTTGGGAATATTCTTTTTTATATGAAAGCACACCGTGCAATCCCCGACAACCCATCCATCGTTTTTTCTGCCATGAATATCGGTGTCATTGCTTTGGGAGCAATTGTCGGCTTATTCATTTTTAAGGAGAAACTTAGCACACTAAATAAGGTAGGAATTTTGCTTGCTATTCTATCTATTCTTATCATTGCAGGAAATGAGTCTATTTGAAGATACCTATAAAACAATTGGAGCTCCTTCCGAAGGCCTTTTTCGGGACAAAGGGAGTAAATTTATCGCGCTCACCTATCCTTTCTCAGATGAGAACAAACTGAAAGATATCTTAAGCGAAATAAAAAGCGCTCATCCAAAGGCACGTCATTATTGTTATGCCTATCGCCTGAGCATGGACCGCTCTATTTTCCGGATTAATGACGACGGGGAACCAGCCGGATCAGCAGGGAGACCTATCCTAAATACTTTGTTATCAAGCGATCTGACAAACATACTTGTTGTCGTGGTTCGTTACTTCGGCGGTACATTATTGGGTATTCCGGGACTGATTAATGCTTATAAATCGGCAACACAAGAAGCTATTGCCAATGCAGCGATCATTGAAAAGCACCAAAAAGATTGCTATCATATTCATTTCGACTATTTGCAGATGAACGATGTAATGCGGATTATTAAAGATGAGAATCTTGATATTGAAAATCAGGTCTTCGATAATGATTGCAAGATGGAAATTGCCATAAGAACTTCGTTGGTTAACAGGGTAATTGATAGTTTATCTGCCTTACCGAATACGAAAGTGAAATACCTAAAGACCATTTGATTATTCTGATAATTGGTCTTTGTATGCGAACATTTTGGAACTACTTCTGAATTCATATATCATATATTTAATACGAGTTATAAATTTTAACAATTACTAGAATGTATTTGCAATCCATCCCTTTTTTTTGAACAAACATTTACGATATTTACGACTATGTTTAGAAGAATCAAGAATAAGCCGCTTCGTTATCTTATTATATTTGTCTATTTTATTATTATTTTATTTTGTGCAATAGAAATCAACTTCCTTAACCTATTCGGCTATTCACCCGATAAGAAGGATATTCAAATACCGGAGCTAAACATAGCCTCCGAACTTTATACTGCCGACGGAAAATTATTAGGCCGGTATTTTAAAGAGAACCGTAACCCTATTCAATATAAAGAAATATCTACCCCGCTTAAAAATGCGCTGGTAGCTACTGAAGATATTCGTTTCTTCAAACACAATGGTGTAGACTTTATTGCCGTCTTTTCGAGTATCTTTTCCACTTTTCAAGGTGACAAAAGGGGGGCAAGCACAATCACTCAACAATTAGCAAAAAATCTTTATCAAACACGCTATAACAAATCAGCAGGCCTATTAGGTAAAATCCCTGGCATAAGAATGCTAATCATAAAGTTGAAAGAATGGATGACTGCCTATAAATTGGAAACAAAATATAGTAAAGAAGATATTCTAACCATGTATCTAAACACCGTTTCGTTTGGTAACAATACCTATGGTATAAAAACTGCTGCCAAGCGCTATTTTAATACTCCTCCGGATTCTCTAAACATTCCGCAATCGGCTCTTTTGGTAGGTATGTTAAAAGGAACAACACTTTACAATCCAATTAGAAACCCTGAAAACTCAAAGAACCGCAGGAATGTGGTTCTTTCACAAATGCGGAAAGCCGGCTTTATTACTTCAGAAGAGTTAACGCAATATCAAAAATCAGATATCAATTTATCAGTGCGTGATGTTGATGATGTTTCTACCGAAGATTCTTATATCCGGGCAGCCGTTTTACGTTTTTTAAATGACTGGAGTAAAGAAAGTGGATACGATATTTATCAAGATGGTTTAAAAATCTATACGACGATTGACTCCAAAATGCAGGCTTATGCAGAAGAGGCGGTAGCCAGGCAAATGAAAACATTGCAAAACAGATTTAAAAACGTTTGGGGCAATGATCTGCCATGGCGTGATTCTCAGGGGAATGTAATAGAAAATTTTCTTGAAAATTTATCCTCAAAAACACAGCTCTATGAATTCCTAACGAAGAAATTTGAAGGGAATAAAGATAGTGTGGATTATTACTTGAATCAGAAAAAGGAAATGGAGGTCTTTACCTGGAATGGAATGGAGAAAGTAAACTACTCTACTCTTGACTCACTTGCTCATTATGCCAAGCTGATAAATACCGGCATGATGTCTATGGATCCTTTTTCCGGAGAAATCAAAGTATGGGTTGGGGGAATTAATCATCGTTACTATAAATTTGACCATGTTGATCAAGCGAGAAGACAAGCAGGTTCAACTTTCAAACCTTTTGCTTATTTAACCGCAATTGAACAGGGAATGGCGCCTTGTGATAAATTCACAGATAAGCCTGTGCGAATCGAGTACATTGAAAACGGCAAAGAAATGGTATGGGAGCCTAAAAATGCAGACTGGAATTTTACTTATCAGAACATGTCGCTAAGATGGGCTATGGGACGTTCTGTAAATTCAATAACAGCACAGATCACTGAGAAAGTGGGTTGGGATAAAGTGGTAGAAACAGCGCATCGCTGTGGAATTGAAAGCCCGCTTCAATCAGTTCCTTCTGTTAGCTTAGGATCCAATGATGTAAGTGTTTTTGAAATGGTAAAAGCTTATTCTACATTTTTAAATAAGGGAAAACTTGTTGACCCCATACTCGTTACTACAATTAAAGACCGGGATGGAAATGTAATAGCCGAATTTAAACCTAAACAGAAAACTGTTCTGAGTGAAGAAAACGCATGGTTAATGCTCTATATGCTTCGCGGCACCATGGAGGAGCCGGGAGGTACGTCTCAAGCACTTTGGGAATGGGATCTATGGAAAAAAGGCAACCAAATTGGTGGTAAAACCGGAACCTCATCTGATTATGTAGATGGCTGGTATATGGGCTTAACAAAAGATTTAGTGACCGGAGTATGGGTTGGGAATGACGAAAGGAGCATACATTTTAAAAGCTCTGCAACTGGTGAAGGCTCTCATACAGCACTTCCGATCTTTGCAATGTTTATGGAAAAATTATACGAGGACGAGAATAGCGGTTATACCTACGGTCCTTTTCCTGATCCAACAGTTGAAATCACCAAGAGCTACAAGTGCGTTACTCCCCGTCCGGTTATATCCAGCTCTTCTGATTCAACAGAAAATAAAATCGATTCCTTTCCGGCTGTGCCATTAATGGAAATAAATAATTCGATAGAAGAACTTAGAAGGTCGTTGTCAGATAGTATAACGAATCGTGATTAAATTCAATTACATCAAACAGAATGAGAAAAAAATTTATCTTTAACCTATAATATAGACTAAATTCAGCGGATTATGAAATACACAGATACTACTGGAAAATATATAGATAAAAGCAAATCAAATCGTAAAAATATAATGCGTCTCTTTTTAGTTTTTTCTCTTTTTATCCTTTCTTTTGGCGCTCATGCCCAATATTTTGGTCAGAATAAAATGCGGTATAAAAAACTGGATTTTAAAGTTTATGAAACACCGCATTTTGATCTCTATTATTACTTAAAAAACGACTCGCTGGTAAAAAACCTGGCAAAGGAAAGCGAAGTTTGGTATGAACTGCACCAACAGGTATTCCGCGATACTTTTGAAAATAGGAACCCCTTGATTATCTATAACAACCACCCTGATTTTCAACAGACTACAGCCATTCAAGGCACCATAGGAGTTGGAACAGGCGGTGTAACAGAAGGATTTAAGAATCGTGTGGTTATGCCAATTATGCAGATTAACAGTCAGACTCGCCATGTTTTAGGCCATGAAATGGTTCACGCATTCCAATACCACTCATTAATTGGCGGAGACTCTACTCAATTGGAAAATATAGGAAACCTTCCTTTATGGATGGTTGAAGGGATGGCAGAATACCTTTCAGTTGGTAAAAAAGATGCTTTTACAGCCATGTGGATGCGTGATGCCTATTTGAATAAAGACATCCCTTCTTTAAGAGATTTAACGGAAAGCAATAAGTATTTCCCTTATCGCTATGGGCAAGCCTTTTGGTCTTATATAGGATCAACCTATGGAGACACGGTTATTGTTCCCCTTTTTAAAGCCACAGCCAAATACGGCTATCAAATGGCGATACAACAGGTTTTCGGGTATAACGAGGCGACTTTATCCAACTTATGGAAAACTGCCATTGAAAATACTTACAAACCCATTCTGAAAGATACAGCTCAGGTGCCAATCGGTAGAGTTATCATCGACAAAAAGAATGCAGGAAATACAAACGTTTCCCCCGCTGTTTCTCCTGATGGAAAATACGTAGCCTTTTTATCTGAAAAGGATCTTTTTAGCATTGATCTGTTTTTAGCAGAAGCACAAACGGGAAAGATCATCAGAAAGTTGACGAGTAGAATATCAAATAGTCATATTGATGAATTTAGCTACATTGAATCGGCTGGTAGTTTTTCTCCTGACAGCCGGAAATTTGCATACAGTGTTTTTTCTGATGGAAGGAATAAATTATTAATTACCGATGTTTCCAATGGTAAAACACTGCTGGCGGAGGGAATGGGCGATGTAGGAGAATTTAGCAATATTGCCTGGGCGCCTGATGGCAATTCGGTTGTCTTTTCGGGTTTAAAAGACGGGCAAAGCGATTTATACCAATATACTTTCAAAAACAAGAAATTAACCCAGCTAACCAACGATCCTTATTCAGAATATCATCCATCTTTTTCTCATGATGGAAAATTGCTGGTTTATAGTACCGACAGAGGCAGTTTCTCACGCAATGATGTGTCTGTAAATATCAGCTTTAACCTTGCTGTAATCGATCTGGATTTGAAAACGGTCCGCGACTTAGCCATTTTTCCGGAAGCTAATAATTTAAATCCTCAATTTTCAGGCGATGACAGCCAGATTTACTTCTTGTCAAATCGTGATGGTTTTCGAAATTTATATCGATACACGATTGATAGCAATTCAACTGAGCAGCTAACCGATTACTTTACAGGTATAAGCGGTATCACTGAATACTCCCCTGCCCTGAGCGTTTCTGCAAACGATGATATTATTTATTCATATTACCGGTCCCAAACCTATACAATTTACAATGCGAAAGCTGCTGACTTTAAAGCTTTATCTGTTGACAATCAGGAAGTAAATTTTGCAGCTGCCATGCTTCCTCCTTTCCAGAACTATGGAGTAGATGTAATCAATACGAATCTTAAAAACTTCAATAATTTTTCAAGAATTGATACATCAGCAATAAACAGAATTCCGTATACACCGAAATTCAAATTGGATTACCTGGCTAGTAGCGGAATGGGCGTTTCGGTAGGAAGCAGATATGGCGCTGGACTGGCCAGTGGCATACAAGGTATTTTTTCCGATATATTGGGCAGAAACCAAATTTTTGCCGGCTTAGCGATCAACGGAGAGGTTTACGACTTTGGCGGTCAGGTTGCATATATTAATCAAAGTAGCCGCCTCAACTGGGGAGGAGCAATCTCACATATTCCTTTTGTTTCCGGTTTGCTTTCTGCAGAAATTGATCCGAATTCAAGTGTCTCACCAACGGGAATTGCCTATTTAGATAACTATGATATGATCCGGACCTTTCAGGAACAGGTAGAGGGATTTACGGCTTACCCTTTTTCACGCACTACGCGCGCTGAGATAGGTGCGGCTTTTGCACACTATAGCTATCGCATAGATCGTTATACGAATTACTATGCAGCAGATGCTCAGGGATATCCGATGTACTATTTGGGAGGGGATCGTAAAAAGATTTCACTGGATGACGCTGCAGCAACCTATGGAAGTAGTTTTAAATCATTTACGATACAACAAGTAAACGGTGCATTTGTAGGTGATAACTCTGTATTTGGTGTAGCAGCCCCTTTGGATGGCTATCGCTATCGATTGGGTGTTGAACAATACTTTGGAGATTATAGTTTCAGAGCCTATACAGTAGACCTGCGAAAATATCACCGGATGAAGCCGGTAACCTTGGCTGTGAGAGCTTATACATACCAGCGTGTAGGTAAAGACGGTGATAAATTATATCCTTTATTTTTAGGATATCCCTATTTAATTAGAGGGTACGAATCTTCAAGTTTCTATAATAATCAGACCGGTGCTGCGTCCAACTTTAATCTCAATCAGCTCATGGGAACGCGAATTGCCGTAGCGAATATTGAAGCAAGAATTCCGTTTACCGGGCCTGAAAAATTATCATTGATTAAGTCAGGTATTCTCTTTTCTGATCTGAATATCTTCTTTGACGCAGGATTAGCATGGAACGAAGGTGATAAAGTAGCTTTTAAAAGTAAGCCTGATGCCGTTGGAGTAGACCCCAATAATCCGAATGTAATCGTTTATGAACGAGTTCCGGCACTGAGTGCAGGCGTGTCACTTCGAATTAATATGTTCGGCTACTTTGTAATTGAACCTTACTATGCTTTTCCTTTCCAACGCGAGGATGTGAAACTCGGCACTTTCGGTATTAATTTCGCTCCCGGTTGGTAATTAACTATTCTATGCTTCTTAAATTGTTTGTCGAACACTTTTAAGAAGCATAGGCTTGTTTCTGATAGTTGTTGTTTAACGACTCAAGCTTTCTATCAGATGAAATACTCAAATCGTTCCAATTTGTATTGGTTAACCGGATCATTCTTTCTTTTTGCATCCGTGTAAATTTGCTTATTTCCTGAAATCTTTCCAATGCTTTCTCTACTGATACGATTTCCTCAAAATATACAAGCCTTGAAACCCGCTTATGGCTATCAAAAAATAGAGAATGAAATTCTTTACAATATTTCATCGTATAACTCAAATCATGTGTTAGTCCTACATGAAGATTTTTACGGTTACTATCGGTCAATATGTAGATAAACTGTTTCATAGGAAATTAAACTAATATCTTTGGTGGTTAAAATAAAATTCACTAACTTTAATGGCACAATATTACTAATAAATTTAGGAAAAACAAAATTATTTTCAAATGTCTAATATCGCATCAAACTTACGTTACCTCAGAAAGAAGAAAGGATTAACACAACAGCAATTCGCTGATTTAATGGAGATAAAAAGATCCTTGGTGGGCGCTTATGAAGAATACAGAGCAGAACCCAAATATGATTTGCTAAAGAAAATGGCAACTTTCTTCAATTTAAGCATGGATGAATTTGCCAATGATACGATCAATGATAAATGGAAACCGAAAAGTAAAGCAGATAGTTCTTCTGTAAGAATACTAACCATTGCTGTAGACGAAAAAAACAATGAAAATATAATGCTTGTTCCGGTAAAAGCAAGCGCGGGTTATTTGAATGGCTATGCTGATCCTGAATACATAAGCGAACTACCTACATTTAATCTTCCAATGTTAGGTCATGGTTCGTATCGGGCATTTGAACTAAACGGCGACTCGATGCTGCCATTGGATACAGGAGTTATCGTAGTTGGAGAGTATGTAGAGAATTGGAATGACATTAAACCCGGATTAACCTATATCGTTGTTTCCAAATCTGAAGGGGTAGTTTATAAAAGAATAGCTCATAAATTTAAACAAGAAAAAGGACTGAAACTAGTTTCTGATAACACGAACTATGATCCCTATTGGATAGAAACAAATGATATTCTTGAGGTATGGAAGGCAAAAGCATATATTGACACACATTTCCCTGAAGTGAAACTAAAACCAACTCTTGAAAATTTAACTGATATGATGATTGATATGCAAAAGACAATGGCTAAGTTGAGAAACCAAAATTGATCCGGTACCGATCTGCTAATCTTTCGCTTTTAACATTTATTAACAAATAGAATTTAAACCTTTATGAAAAGATTCACTCTATCTATTAACACAAACGAAAGATAGCAATGAAAAAATTAGCAACATTAGTTATGGCCCTTATAATAAGCGGATTTGCTTTTGGCCAGGATAGACAACAAAGAGGATCGCAAAAAAGTCCGGAAGAAAGTGCAAAGTTATATACTGAAAAGCTAACGAAGGAACTGAACCTGAGTTCAGAACAGCAAAAACAGATCTATGACTTAACTCTTGAACAAGCAAAAAAAGCGAAAGATCGTAAGCCAATGCAGCGCGAAAAGATGAATAAAGACAATATGGAAAAATTCCGCGCCGAGAGAAAAGCACATCAAGATAAAATGGAAAGCATCTTAACTCCGGAGCAACTGCAAACATGGAAGGCTGCGAGGGAATCTGCAATGAAAAACAGAGGTGCAAAGATGAAACGAGGCTCAAAAATGAATAAAAATGCCGATTCATTAAAAATGCACAAGCAAAAAAGAAAAGAAAGCAACACTGTTAACAGTGAAAAATAGTTTTAGATTTTAGGTTTAGGTTTATTAAGTTAGGTTCGTTTTAGGTTTGCGAACCAGATTAGCGACCTCTCATATCGGGAGGTCGCTTTTTTATTGTTAAATTAGCAATCTACTTACAAATCAATATGAAACATATTACTGTTATCGGATCCGGAACAATGGGCAATGGAATTGCTCATACCTTTGCTCAAGGCGGCTTTCAAGTATCACTTGTTGATATCAACCAAAATGCTTTAAACAACGCTATAAATACAATTAGTAAAAATTTAGACCGGCAGGTTAATAAAGGTGTGATTAGCCTGGATGTGAAAGAGAAATCACTTCAGAATATACAGACTTTTACGGATTTAAAAGAAGGCGTTCATCAAGCAGATCTGGTTATTGAGGCGGCTACGGAAAACCTGGATATAAAATTAGCTTTATTTAAAGAAGTCGGTAATCTTTGCCCCGAAGCAGCCATACTTGCATCCAATACTTCATCCATTTCAATTACAAAGCTGGCTTCAGTAACAAATCGTCCCAACAAGGTAATCGGAATGCATTTCATGAACCCGGTACCCGTTATGAAACTTGTGGAGGTAATCCGTGGATATAATACAAGTGACGAATCCACACAAACAATCATGAGTCTTGCAATAGAGCTGGGAAAAAAACCTGTAGAAGTAAAAGACTATCCTGGTTTTGTAGCCAATCGGATATTAATGCCGATGATAAACGAATCGATTCATACATTATATGAGGGAGTGGCCGGTAAGGAAGAGATTGACAAGGTCATGAAATTGGGAATGGCTCATCCGATGGGTCCATTGGAATTGGCTGATTTTATTGGTTTAGATGTTTGTCTGGCCATACTTAAAGTATTGCATACCGGTTTTGGGAACCCCAAATATGCCCCATGTCCCCTATTGGTGAATATGGTGAATGCAGGTAAATTAGGACGAAAAACGAAAGAAGGGTTTTACAAATACGATTGATGAACCCTTCTATCTCTTCTACATCCTTTCAGGAACATCAATTCCCAATAATTTCATTCCTCTGGCAATTGTTAACGCTGTAATTTTTGAAAGCTTTAACCGGAAGTTTTTTATCGACAGATCTTCTGCCTTCAAAATACTTTCCTCATGATAGAATTTATTATAGAGCTTGGCTAACTCATATATATAGTTAGCAACTTGGGCCGGACTGAATTCCTTGGCCGATGCTTCTACTTTCTCAGGAAAACGATCTAACATTTGAATGAGATCAAGTTCTGACTCTTTAAATACCAATGGCATTTTAACCTCTGTCGTGTCAGTGTATTTTCCCTTATTCAACACAGAATTTATCCGCGCGTATGTATATTGGATAAAAGGGCCGGTATGTCCCTGGAAATCGATTGATTCGTTCGGATCAAATAAAAGTCTTTTCTTTGGTTCTACCTTTAAAAGAAAATATTTTAACGCGCCCAAACCGATATTATAATAGAGTTTCTGCTTTTCTTCATAAGAGAAACCTTCAACTTTACCTAGCTCTTCTGTTCGGATCCTGGCGGTTTCTATCATTTCATTCATTAAGTCATCCGCATCTACCACCGTTCCTTCACGCGATTTCATCTTTCCCGATGGTAAATCGACCATACCATATGACAAATGATACAAGCCCCTTGCCCATGGCTTTCCAAGCTTCTTAAGGATTAAAAACAATACTTTAAAATGATAGTCCTGCTCGTTGCCCACAACATATAACGATTCGTCCATTTGGAAATCATCATACTTAAGCTGAGCAGTCCCTAAATCCTGCGTAATGTAAACAGATGTTCCGTCACCGCGCAATACAAGTTTCTCATCCAGACCATCTTCAGTTAAGTCAATCCAGACAGAGTTATCCTCCTTTTTAAAGAAAACACCTTTTTCAAGACCTTCCTGAATGATATCCTTTCCTAAAAGATACGTATCCGATTCATAATAATATTTATCAAAGTCGACCCCCAATTGTTTATAGGTCTGGTCAAAACCAGCATATACCCAATTGTTCATCATTTTCCATAAACCAACAGTTTCCGGATCGCCTGCCTCCCACTTCTGAAGCATTGCCTGAGCTTCATTTATTAAAGGAGCATTTTTCTTTGCTTCATCTTCGGTCTGACCTCTATTAACCAACTCCTCAATTTGTTTCTTATATTCCTTATCAAAAATCACATAATATTTCCCTACTAAGTGATCTCCTTTTAAACCGGACGATTCAGGAGTTTCCCCATTTCCAAATAATTGCCATGATAGCATTGATTTACAAATATGAATTCCCCGATCATTAACTAAATTAGCTTTTATTACGTCATAGCCGTAAGCTTTTAAAATCTCAGCTACTGAATAACCCAATAAATTATTTCTGACATGTCCTAAATGCAAAGGCTTATTCGTATTGGGAGAAGAATACTCCAACATCAGCCTTTTTCCATTTTGAGGAAAAAATCCATAATCCGGATTTGAAATTTCATTCTGCAATCGATCAAACCAATATTCCGGACTAAGAACCAGATTCAGGAATCCTTTTATAACATTAAAATCTACAATAACAGGAATTTTGTTCTTTAGGTATTCACCTACTTCCTGACCGGTTTGCTCAGGTGATTTCTTAGAAAACCGAACAATTGGAAAAGTTACCAGCGTAAAATGCCCTTCAAATTCTTTTCTGGTATCCTGTATCGTAACTTGATTTTCAGCCAGCTCAGAGGCATATAGATCATTTATTGCCTGACGAGTAAATTTTATTATTTGATTTTGTATATTCATTTCTAATTGTGGACGGTATTAATCATTGGTTAAAGCATTAATAGCCCGGACTAATATTTCATATGAATTTTCAGCCATTAAATTTTCCGTATCTAACGTAGGGTTAACTTCAACCATCTCGAAACAGCAAATTTTGTGATAAGCACAGAGACGCGCAACCAAATTACCAGCTTCCCGTTCCGTAAAACCATTTGGAACAGGTGTACCTGTTCCCCTTGATATACTCGGATCCATTGAATCTACATCAAAGGAAACATAAATCAGATCACATGGCTCCAGGTAATTCATGATATCATTTATAATACGTTCTGCTCCAAGTTTCCGAAATGTGGCTACAGTAACGTTCTTTATTTTCTTCTTTTTAATAAGCGACGATTCAGGTATTTCAGTATCCCGGACACCAATATAAACTAAGTCCCTCGGATTGATTTTTGGTGCAATGGCACCAATATTTTTTAACTGGTACCAATAGTTCAATGTTTCCTGATCAGGCTGATTTACCTTGTTGGCCAGGTTATCCTCATCTAAGGAAATTGCAATAGGCATTCCATGCATATTACCACTGGGAGAAGTATAAGGAGAATGAATATCGGCATGAGCATCGATCCAGATCACGCCCAATCTCTTTTTGGGAAAAGTTTTCCTGATACCGGCGATGGTACCAGCCGCTGAACTGTGATCTCCAGCCAGGATAACCGGAAACTTTTTTAAATCAAATGTTTTATGAACTTCATCTGCAACACGTTCACAAACAGTTAATATGCCTGAAATCCGTTTCGCAAACGGGCTCCCCGAAGCCTCAAACAGCAAGTGGTTTTCATTAGGAATTTCAACAGAGGGGTATTTTTTAAAAAAACGACTTCCATAGTCCAATGCAGCAATTTTAATTGCATCAATACCCAGGCTGGCACCTCTGGTACCTGCACCTAATTCAGACTTCACTTCAATTAATTGAATTTCTCTCATTTTCAATAGTTAGATTAGGTTCGAAATCAAAAGTAAGGAACAATATTGATTTTTAATTGTTCAACATTTCAATACGAAAGCATATCTTTGCCAAAATTAGAAAAATAATGCAGACCTATCAGGAATTTCTTGACTTAAGTGTTGGTTTTCCGCAAGACGGATTCGAAATCATAGATGATGAACTTTATTTCCATGACCTGAACCTCATGGAGATGATTGAAACCTATGGTACACCATTGAGGTTTACCTACCTTCCTATTATCAGTAAAAAAATACAACAGGCGAAAATCCTTTTTCAAACAGCCATTTTAAAAAATGATTACAGAGGAAGCTATAAATATTGTTATTGTACGAAGAGTTCACATTTCAGACATGTTGTCGAGGAAGCGTTGAAAAATGACATCCACTTGGAAACATCCTCTGCATTTGATATGCCTGTAATTGATGCACTTGAGAAAAAAGGGAGTGTAACCAAAGACATCACAGTTATTTGCAATGGTTTTAAAACCTATCAGTATAAACAATATATTATCGATATGTTGCATGATGGTTTTAAGAATATCATTCCTGTACTAGATAACAAAGAGGAGTTTAACCTGTTTGATGATGAAGTAGAATTGGATACTCCCTGCAATCTGGGAATAAGAATAGCTGCTGAAGAACAACCGGACTCTCAATTCTATACCTCAAGGTTGGGTATCAGAATGGAGGATATCATTGATTATTACAATACGAAAATTGTTCCAAATCCGAACTTCCGTGTTAAACTATTGCATTTCTTTATAAATTCAGGTATCTCAGATACACCCTATTACTGGACAGAATTAGAAAAGTATGTGACGCTATACTGCAAATTCAAAAAGATAAATCCAGATCTGGATACTTTAGATATTGGCGGAGGAATGCCTTTTAAGGATTCGTTGGTTCACGATTTCGATTATGAATACATGGTCAACGAAATTGTAAACCGAATTAAAGAAATCTGTGCTCATCACGATGTCATGGAACCGGATATCATTACAGAATTCGGAAAATATACCGTTGCTGAAGCATCCGGTATCTTGTACAAAGTAATTGGGAGAAAGCAGCAAAATGATCGCGAACGCTGGCTAATGCTAGATGGGTCATTCATTACTAATTTACCGGACGTATGGGCGCTGAATCAAAAATACATTCTTCTTCCGATCAATAACTGGGACTTTGAATATGAGAAAGTAAATTTGGGCGGAATCACTTGTGACGGACAGGATTACTATAATTCAGAAGCGCATATGAATAACGTATTCATGCCAAAAACCAGGAAAGTACAGTATCTGGGCTTTTTCCATACCGGTGCATATCAAGAGGTGCTTAGCGGCTATGGAGGAATTCATCATTGCCTTCTACCTTCACCTAAACACGTGATAATCAGAAGGAATCGAGATGAAACCTTCAACTTTGAAGTGTTTGGCGAAGAGCAAAATAGTAAACAGGTATTAAAAATATTAGGGTATTAATGAAATATACCTTCTTAATTAGGGAAGTTTGATCAGGAATCAAACTTCTCTAATTGTTTTAACAATGTACCAAAATCCTTAGGATAAGGTGCATCAAACTCAAATAAGGTTCCGTTAATGGTAATTTTAACCATTTTAGCATGAAGTGCAAAGCGCTTCATGATGGGCATTTCCTCCTGACCTTTGCTTAATGTATACCCACGTTTTAATTGCGATAAGAATACGGGCTTTCCTTTATACAATTCGTCTCCCACAATTGAAGCCCGTTGAGTCGCCAGGTGAATACGAATCTGGTGCATCCTGCCCGTGATGGGATTACATTCAACCAACGTAAAATGATTGAAATAACGGATAGAAGTAAAATAAGTAATCGCAGTTTTACCATTTGCCCGATCAATGCTTACATTCTTATTTCCTTGATTTAATATAGGCAGGTCAACCATTAAATTATCAAAATGGTGCACTCCTTCTATCAGAGCATGGTATTTCTTATCTACCCTTCTATGCTCAAACTCCATTGAAACCAAACGATATGTTTCAGGATTTTTTGCAATCAACATCACACCCGAAGTTTCTCTATCCAACCGATGACATATCTGTGCATCTTCATGGTATTTCTTTGCTAAGCGAATAATATTCAGATCCCCTCCTTCTCTATCATCCAGAGAGGATATCAAAGGAGGCTTGTTTATAACGATCAGATTATCATCTTCAAAAATAATAAGCTCATTAAATTTAAAAAACTTAGTAACTGCTTTTGTTTTATCCATTACAACAAAAGTACAATAAGAATGACTGAATTTAAAATGTACGTAAAGAAATACATCAATAACTGCAATTGAATAAAGAGAATCAAAAATCAATTTGCTATTAAGAACACAATAACCTATCAAACAATAGCTTATGCTACACTTTTCTATAAATAATGCAATTACACCCTTTTTGGAATCAATTTTGCATTGTTAACAATCTAATCTTAAATGAATTGATAGCACTTAGACATGTCGCATAAAATATTGATACTGGATGACGATTCTGACATTCTATTTTTTTGTAGTTATGTGTTTGAAAGTATGGGTTTCACTGTAGTTTCTTCTAATCACTGCAATGATATTATTTCTCAGGTTGAAGCTGCTCAGCCAGACATCATACTAATCGACAATTGGATTCCGGATATTGGAGGGGTAAAAGCAACTCAACAGTTAAAGGATTCTCCAAACCTTAAACACATACCTGTAATTCTATTTTCTGCCAATAGCAATCTTCCTCAGTTAGCTGAAGAAGCGCGGGCAGACGACTACCTAAAAAAGCCGTTCGACTTAGAAGAACTGGAAAATTTGGCGCTTAAATATGTAAAATCCGTAAAGTAATTTTAGGATATTAACTCGCTTCAAATTTATACCCTACTCCTTTAACAGTAGAAACATAATTTCCACTTATTTTTTCCCGGAGCTTACGTATATGAACATCAATGGTTCGATTAGTAACAATAACCGAATCATCCCAAATGCTTTTTAAAATAACATCCCGGGTGAATACTTTCCCTGGTTTTGACGCTAATAAATAGAGTAATTCAAATTCTTTTTTCGCCAATACAATTCTTTCATCATCTCTGAAAACCATAAAAGCATCTCGATCGATGATCAGATCAGCTACTTTAATCTGATTTAAAACAGGTTCTTCCTGTTGTATATTTCTTCTTAAAATGGCATTTATACGACTTACCAGTGCTCTTGGTTTGATTGGCTTTGCAATATAATCATCTGCACCTACGTTGAAACCGGCAATCTCTGAATATTCTTCACTTCGGGCGGTTAAGAATACCATAAAGGTGTTTTTAAATTCAGGCATAGCTCTCATGAGCCTGCACGTCTCAATGCCATCCATTTCAGGCATCATGATATCCAGGATAATCAGATCCGGAATATTTCTTTTTGATAAAGCAATAGCTTCTTTCCCGTTGGCTGCGGTTGTTACCTCATAGCCTTCTTTCTTTAAATTATATTCAATAAGTTCCCGAATATCCGGTTCATCATCGACAACTAAAATATTACTTTTTGAGGCATTCATTTCTTTATATTTTAGACGAAAGTATGAATTAATTAAAATCAAAGCATTACCAAAATGTTAAGCTATTGTTAAGCATTAACATTCGTCTATTGAAGGTGCTCTTCTAAAAATGCGGCTAAAGCCGAACCTCGTAAGTTTTTTCCGATGATGATTCCGTCTGGATCAAGTAAAAACGAAGTAGGAATAGCCGTAATCTTATACAACTGGCCTGCCTCACTGTCCCACCTTTTCAACTCTGACACTTGTGTCCAATCCAGTTTATCATCTTTTATTGCTTTCAACCAGGCTGATGGATTATCATCTAAAGAAACACCTAAAACTGTAAAACCCTTATCCTTAAAAGCATGATACTGCTTTACAATATTTGGATTTTCTTCCCGGCAAGGGCCACACCAGGAAGCCCAGAAATCTAATAATACATACTGTCCTCTGAAATCAGACAGCTTGACGGTTTTACCTGTTGGAGACAGGGATTCGAAATCAGGGGCTTTCTGGCCAACACTTAATGGCTTTAATTCTGCCATATGATTTGAAAAAAACTGCACAGATGAATTATTCGGAAACTTAACACGAACCTCGTCTGCATATTCTATCAATTCCTTTTCATACGTAACCGGATCTAAAGAAAACAATGATAACATACCATAAAACCCTGCCAGGTTATCTCTATTGTCATTAGAGAACTGAAGAGTTTGTTGAGCAGTTTTATCAAGAATACGTTGATGTTTAAGCATTAATTCGCTTTGTACGTCCTCCACTTTCTCTCCGCTTTCACTCCTTTTTTCAAATTCACTCTGAATTTCATTTTGAGTTCTTTGAAAAGTGCCCCGGATTGAGCTTAGCTTTTGAAGTTTTGATGATATCTCAGAACCTTTAATAGAATACTGATCTTCATTTTTATTCAAATCTGTCTCGAATTCAACATCATCGCCATTTTCCAATACAAGCATATAGGGTCTGCTTCCTACTACCAGTGTATAGGGTTTAGCTTCCAGCGCAGTTCTTCTGAATCGAAACTTCTTATTTTCATTCAAAAAAGCCGAATCGACAACATTCTCTCCTTCATAAAGTAACACCTTTTTCAGATCGCCGGCATTTTCAATTTTACCATTCAAAACAAATTCATCTTTATTAGAGCACGATGCTAATAACAATGAAAAGGCAATAAAGCCCATTAATATTTTTTTCATTTATTTCTTATTTATTTCTCAAAATTCCTTTATCACAAAGCAATCTTAAATAATCGCTCTGCCCTTGGCAATAGCATCCTGTAATCCTTCAATGCGTTTACCGCCGGCTGTTGCAAAAAATGCTTGTCCTCCGCCACCGCCTTGTATTTCCTTAGCCAGATCCCTGACAATTGTACCGGCATTCAGGTTTCTTTCTTTTATCAGATTTTCTGAAATCATAACACTTAAGTTCGGCTTGTCATTAAAAGTAGCTGCCAAGATCAAAAACAAATTATCTACAGAATCCCGAAGTGAAAAAGCAAGCGTTTTTAACGAATCTGCATTCGATAGCTCAACTTTCTGCCCAATAAAGTTAACCCCGTTTATGATTTCTATTTTTTTCAAAAGTTCCTGTTTAAGGCTCTTTAACTTTTCTGTTTCTGCCTTTTCAAGTTCCTTTTTTAATTTGCTATTTTCAATAATTAACTCTTCAAGCGCCTTAATTGGATTGGCTGACTTTAAAAGTTCGGTAATATGTTTGCTTTGATTGATCTTTTCAACAAAATATTGCAAGGCAGCAGATCCGGTTAAAGCTTCGATACGGCGAACGCCGGAGGCTACCGCCGATTCAGAAACAATTACAAATACTCCGATCATCCCGGTTTGAGGGATATGAGTACCTCCACAAAGCTCAATAGAAAAATCCGGATCCATTGTTACTACCCGTACCTTATTGCCATATTTCTCGCCAAATAAAGCTGTGGCTCCTAATTCCAGCGCCTCTTCTTTTGGCAGTTCCGCAATAGTAACCAGTAAGTTTTCCCGTATTTTGTCATTTACAATCCGATCTACCTTGCGAATTTCTTCATCTGTCAGTTTAGCGAAATGAGCAAAATCAAAGCGTAACATCGTGGGAGAAACCAAGGATCCCTTTTGTGCTACATGATTGCCAAGAACCTCTTTTAATGCTGCGTGTAAAAGATGTGTGGCACTATGATTATAACTTGTATTTAAACGCTTCTCAAAGTCAACCTTTGCAACTACAACACCTTCAATATTTTGAGGCAATTTATCTGTAAAATGTACAATCAGTTCATTTTCCTTTTTTGTATCGCTTACAAAAACATCTTCCTCTCCAAAAGACAATATTCCCGTATCCCCTACCTGACCACCGCTCTCTGCATAAAATGGTGTAGATTCTAAAACAATCTGATACTGTGTTTTATCCTTCGTTTTTATTTTTCGATAACGTGATACACGGGTTTCAATCAGTAAATCGTGATAGCCTACAAAGTCAGAACCATCCTTTGCAGATAATACAATCCAGTCTTCGGTATCAATCGTGGTTGCGGCCCTGCTCCGGTTCTTTTGTTTTAACATTTCCGATTCGAAACCGGCATCATCCACAGAAAAATGATGCTCTGTAGCGATCAAACGAATCAAATCAATTGGAAATCCAAATGTATCATATAACTCAAAAGCATGCTTTCCTGTTATCGTTTTATCTTTTAAAGGACTCGAGATAATTTCATCCATTTTCCTGAGCCCTTTTTCCAGGGTTTTTAAAAATGCTTCCTCCTCTTCTTTGATAACTTTAGATACAAAATCTTTTTGAAGGTTTAACTCCGGAAATACCGAATCAAACTGCATAGCAAGTTGTGGTACCAATTTGTATAATAAAGCTTCTTCAACACCTAAATAAGAGTAATAATAACGTACAGCTCTTCTCAATATCCGGCGGATCACATAGCCCGCACCTGTATTTGATGGCAATTGCCCATCCGAAATCGCAAAAGCAACCGCACGGATATGGTCTGATAAAACCCGGAATGCAATCGCTTCTTTACTATCACTTCTATCATACTTCTTACCCGATATTTTTTCGATCTCTTGAATCGTTCCGGAAAAAACATCGGTATCATAATTACTCTGCTTGTTCTGTAAAACCCGTACCAGTCGCTCAAAGCCCATTCCGGTATCGACATGCTTCGCCGGCAAAGCTTGCAAAGAACCGTCTTTCAGGCGGTTATATTGCATAAATACGATATTCCATATTTCAATAACCTGAGGATGATCGGCATTCACCAATTCCTTTCCATCAACTTCCTTCCGTTCAGATTCCGGGCGGCAGTCGACATGAATTTCACTGCAAGGTCCGCAAGGCCCTGTTTCACCCATTTCCCAAAAGTTATCCTTCTTATTTCCATTTAATATCCGGTCTTTTGCTATCCACTTTGACCACTCATCATAAGCTTCCTGATCAAAAGAAAGGCCTTCTTTTTCATCACCTTCAAATACAGAAACATAAATTCTATCCGGATCAATCTTATAAACTTGTGTAAGCAACTGCCAGCTCCACTCAATCGCTTCCTTTTTAAAATAGTCTCCGAAGCTCCAGTTTCCTAACATCTCAAACATGGTATGATGATAGGTATCAACCCCAACCTCTTCAAGGTCATTGTGCTTACCACTAACGCGAAGGCATTTTTGCGTATCTGCAATTCGTTTACTTTCAGGCGTTCTGTTACCCAGAAAATAATCTTTGAATTGATTCATACCTGCATTTGTAAACAATAAGGTAGGATCATTTTTTACAACGATCGGTGCAGATGGAACAATTTGATGTTGTCTTAATTTAAAAAACTCTAAGAAAGCTTGTCTAATTTCTTTACTCGTCATGTGATGGATATAATTGTGCAAAGTTAATGGATTATCCTTAATTAGGTAAAAAATAGGCTATTAATCACTTTCCTGCTTTTGCGCTCAAAAGTTACATTAAAAAAACGGCTGTTTCGATTGTATTAAGCCTGATTACAGCCATGGAATCTATTTGATAACATAATTTAACAATTGCCGGATTCCAAATTTATTACATTTGCGCCCATTACATTAAAAGCCGTTCATTAAAAGTTTATTAATGGTCAAAACAAAATTTTATTACAATTCCCATACTCAAAAATACGAAAAAGTTAAAGGTAGCACATGGAAAACGCTTATACGCCTTACCGGCTTCTTAAGTTGTGCTTTTATATTTGCCTCTTTACTTTTATTTCTCGGCTTTACTTACCTCGATTCTCCGAAAGAAAAACAACTTAAAAGAGAATTAAATCAAATGACCTTGCAATATGATATGATGCAAAACCGTCTTAAACGGCTAGATGTTGTATTAAAGGATATGCAAGAGCGGGATGATAACATTTATCGGGTAATCTTTGAAGCTGACCCCATACCCCTTGACGTTAGAAAAGCAGGCTTTGGAGGTGTTGATCGTTATGAAAACCTGAAAGATTTTCGAAATTCCGACCTGATGATTAAGAATGCCAAAATGATTGACGAATTAGCGAATTCCCTACTGGTTCAATCAAAGTCATTTAATGAACTGACTGCGACCGCTAAATCGAAATCAGAAATGATCATGAGCATCCCTGCCATTCAGCCTTTGAGCGGCAGCAATCTTCACAGAGGAATTTCAGGCTTTGGATCCAGGTTACACCCCATTTATAAGATACGGAAAATGCATAAAGGGATCGACTTTGCTGCGCCAAAGGGTACAGCCGTTTATGCGACAGGCAATGGCAAAGTATCGGCACTGAGTTCAGATCATGGATATGGCAAACACATCGAAATTGATCATGGTTTTGGCTATAAAACATTGTATGCTCACCTAAGTAAGTTTGCAATAAAAAAAGGACAAAAAGTAAAACGAGGCGATTTAATTGCCTATGTCGGCAATACAGGCTCCTCTACAGGCCCGCATTTACATTATGAAGTCATCAAAAACGGAGTGTCTGTTAACCCCGTCAACTTTTTTTATAACGACTTAACTCCAAGCGAATACGCAAAAATGTTAAAGGTGTCTTCTCAGATCAATCAATCTTTTGATTAATCTATTTAATAAAGTAAATTTGCAAGAGATAACTTTATTAATCAATCAATATATCAAACGAATATGCCATACACAGAACCCAATATCGAAAAGTTGTATTACAGTATGGGAGAAGTTACCAAAATGTTTGATGTAAATGCTTCTCAAATTCGTTTTTATGAACGGGAATTTGATATTATTAAACCAAAAAAGACAAAAAAAGGAAATCGTTTGTTCCGCCCGGAAGACATTGCCAATCTAAAAATCATCTTCTCTTTAGTAAAAGACAAAGGATATACATTACAGGGCGCAAGAGATTATATAAAGTCAAATAAAAAGGAAGTTCAGGACAATCAGAATATTATTGATTCGCTTGAAAGAATAAAGAGTTTCCTAATTGATGTACGTAAAAGTTTATAGAATATCAATTAAGGACCCAGCTCAATCAATTCCATCTTCTGAATCGAATCGCCATCAATAACAAACCGAAGTAAGGTTCTTACTTTATGCCAGCCTTGTTTTCCTGCAGCACCCGGATTTAAATGCAGACAAGAAAATTCCTTGTCGTAAATAACTTTTAAGATATGCGAGTGTCCTGAAATAAATAATTTTGGAGGGTCATTAAACATTATATTCTTCACCACAGGCTGATAACGCGTTGGGTATCCGCCAATATGAATCATATAAACATCAACGTTCTCACACATAAAGCGATTCTGTTCCGGAAACATTGCTCTGACTTCTTTTCCATCTATATTTCCATAAACGCCGCGCAAGGGTTTAAACGAAGCTAAGGAGTCTACAAGTTGAACATTCCCAAAATCCCCGGCATGCCAAATCTCATCGCAGGAATCGAAATGCTTGAAAACAGCTTCGTCTAAAAAACTATGGGTATCCGAAAGCAATCCAATTTTTTTCATCAGAATAAGTTATTTTTAAGTGGTGATGAAGCTATCATGAGAATTATTTTACACTAGAGTTTATTTTTAACTGCGTTCAAGAGATCGCTTCGCTAAGTTCATCTCGGCTTATTAATGAGTGTTTGTTTTCATTAGCATTAATGAGCTCGTTTCACTCGATTGTGAGTTCTTCTAGCTCATAATGCTTTCATAAGCGATTGCCAAAGTTAATATTTTAGAAAGAAAGGTTTCAATAACGCTAAATAAGATTCAGAGTAAACACCCTGTTTTTCATAAATATGAAAAGTTTCACATTTATAAGCATCCGGAGGCGTCTTATTAAAGGAAGAGATGACACGAAAGGGATTGGAATCCGGAAAAGAACGGATACAGATCTCTTCATTTAGATAAAGATTAGCTGCCAATGCGATATGCAATACCTGATCGCGGATCTCAAGAGGCCATATGATCTGAAAAGTACCTTCAGCATTCAGAAGCGTATCACATTTACTAAACAAGTTATCATAAAAGTGAATTGAAGCATGCCGTGATAACGTTTTTCGCTCATTCAAATTTTTTAACGAATTGATAAAAAACGGGGGATTGGAGATAATCAAATCAAAGGGATGTGAACGCTCAAAATTTTCAATCCCTTGATGATAAATTGCTAAATGTGCGGCAAATGGCGATCTTTCAAAATTACGCTTCGCACAGTCAAAAGCACCACGATCAATATCAATCGCTTCAACCAATGCATCCGGGAAACGCTGTGCCAGCATTAAAGCAATCACTCCGGTACCGGTACCAATATCTAAAATCCGATCTGCGCTTGTTCCTTTCGCTTTGACTGCAAGCAGAACACCATCCGTATTGATTTTCATTGTGCAGCCAGTCTGATCAATCTCAAATTGTTTAAACTTAAATAGTTCACTCATCTAACTAGATTCTATGGAATTTGCGATTTGAGTGTCCAGAATATTCTTTTTTCTGATTCGTCCCATAAATGTTTTGTATATAAAACAAATGGCAAATATAATCCCGGTTGTAACTGCCATCGATCCGGCCACAGAAACATCAAAAAAGGCAGCAATATGGTAACCGAAAAATGCAATTGCTATACCAAGGATAACAGTGTATAACAACATTTTCTTTAAATTATCAGTTATCAAATAGGCAATGGATGGAGGGCCTATCAAAAAGTTAATAATTAAAATTGCCCCTACGGATTCAAAAGAGATAACCGTGGTAATTGAAACAAATCCCATTAACAGATAATGCCACAGAACGGTTGAGATTCCGATAGCAGACGCAAATCCGGGATCAAATGCAGTCAGTGATAGTTGCTTAAAAAACAACGCGATAAACAAGACAATTATAATTAAGAGCGTTCCTAGCAAATAAACCGGCCGCGGTCCCATGTTGATACCCGATTCGGTTATCAACGTATCAATTGGAACATAGGCAATCTCTCCATATAAAACGCAGTCCTGATCGATGTCAACCTGACCTGCAAACAGACTGAGCAAAATCACACCAATCGCAAATAAAAATGTGTAGGTCACCCCGATTGCCGCATCACCTTGCACTTTGGCCTTTTTATTAAGGTATTCAATAATAAAGGTTGTTATAAGTCCCAATACACTTGCGCCTATTAAAATAGTTAAAGGCTCCCGGTTTCCGCTAATTAAAAAGGCGATTACAATTCCGGGCAAAACAGCATGGCTAATAGCATCGCCTATCATGCTCATTCTTCTAAGCACAAGAAAACAGCCTAGCAAACCTGCTGAAACTGCAACTAGAGCACCTGTTAATATGATCCAAAATGATATCATCTTTTTATTTTTTTAAACTCTTGGTATAATAGATTGATGTGGATCCCGTTCAGGAAAACCCAGCTGAATCTCAAGTTCCTTTTCAATTTCCGGTGTTAAAATATGCTCAATCATCTCTGCATTCTCATGTACTTTATGTGCAGGCATTTGCATATATTGCGTTAAATACAATTCCCATAAGCGGTGTAAACGAACGATTCGTGCCGACTCTTTAATACCTTTTTCTGTAAGCATCCATGTACCTTTTTCATTTTCAATCAGATTTTTCCGCTTTAATCGCTTAAGGACAAGTGAAAGTCTTTCACGGTTTATCGTTCTAACCCCCATCAATTCCTGCAGTGAATACTTCTTCCTAAAATCGTTTTGAGGTTCACCCAATTGATAGAATATTTTAAGAACATTTTCTTCATCGGTAGTTTTAATATGCTGCTTTTTATACCACCATTTAAATACGGAACCTTTTTTAGGAGCAAAAAAGAAAGAGAAGAAGGCAATGCAGGAAGATGAAACAACCATCCATGGCCCCGTTGGCATGGATGGTGCCATATAAGAGATAAATGCACCAGCTAAACCGGAAAATGCGCCAAAGATGGCCGAAATAATCACGATCTTTTTAAGGTTATCCGACCAGAAACGGGCAGCGGCAGCGGGGGTGATCAACATTGCTGCCATCAAAACCACACCAACGGCTGTAATGCCGGTAACGACTGCCAGGACCGTCAACGTGGTCAGCAATAATTCAAGTTTGCCTACTGGCAATCCAATCGTTTTTGCAAAAGGCTCATCGAATGCCGTTATTGTGAACTCCTTAAAAAATGCGAGCACAGTAAGCACTAAAATAATGGCTATAATTGAAAAAACAATCACATCATTTCCAATTAAAGCAGCGGCATTTCCAAAAATAAAGCTTTCCAATCCACTTTGTGAAGCATAACCATTGTGCTGTATATACGTTAACAGAACGATACCCAAACCAAAAAAGACAGTAAGCACAACGCTTATTGCTGCATCCTTTTTAATTTTTGAATTGCGGGTAATGAAATCAATAATAACAATTGCTAACCAACCGGAGATAAAGGCACCTACTATAAGCAGAGGGACATTTTTAGTTCCTGAAAAAAGAAAGGCTGCGCAAATTCCAGGAAGGACGGAATGTGAGACCGCATCGCCTATTAAGGCCTTCTTCTTTAAAACGATAAAAACCCCAACGATTGCAGAACTGGCAGCAAGCAGCATGGACCCGATTACCACGTATCGGATATTCGGATCAGAAAAAGAAAAAAAATCTAAAATCGCTTGCATTATGTATTCTCCTTACCCGGATAGTTTGTATTCCCTAAAATATTCCTGACATCAGAAAGCAACGTCAATTTACCCCCATATGCCTTTTGAATGTTATCATCCGTGAATGCAGTTCCGGTTGGACCATATGCAATTAAATTAACATTCAGCAGGATTGTCCAATCAAAATATTTCTTAACGGACTGAAGGTCATGATGTACAACCATCAGCGTTTTATCTTCTTCAGACATTTTTCTCAACAGCCGGATGATCGTTTCTTCCGTTGCCGCATCTACACCGGCAAAGGGCTCATCAAACAGATAAAAATCAGCTTCCTGAGCCAAAGCCCGGGCGATAAAAACCCGTTGCTGCTGCCCCCCGGATAGTTGTGAAATTTGCCTTTTCGAAAAATCGGCCATACCCACCTTTTCCAAACAATCCATCACCACTTCTTTATCTACCTTTCCGGGTCTTTTTAAAAGGCCTAGTTTGCCATAACGCCCCATCATAACGACATCAAAAACAGAAGCGGGAAAATCCCAATCAACAGATTCCCGCTGCGGCACATAGCTAACCCGGTTCCTGACTTCATCAAGAGGCTTATTGAAGATCTTTACCGAACCACTGGTAATGGGAATAACCCCCATAATTGATTTTAATAAAGTCGACTTACCAGCACCATTGGGTCCAACGATGCCAACAATCTTCCCTTTCGGAATTTCAAAATCAATGCCCCATAGTACGGGCTTCCTGGTATATCCAACTGTCAAATTAGCTACTTTAAGAACACTTTCTTCATTCATTACCTTAATCCCTTAACAATCGTTTGTACATTATATTTCATCATCCCGATGTAGGTACCTTCGTCCGTATTTGGCTCACCTAATGCATCAGTATATAAAGTTCCTCCAATCTTTACATCTTTTCCACTTTCCCGAACCCCGGCAACCACTGCATTCAGCGATCTGGAAGAAACAGAAGTTTCAACGAAAACGGCTTTTATCTCCCTGCTTATAATCAATTTAACCAAATCAGAAACATCTCTTAACCCAAATTCGGAAAGCGTAGATATTCCCTGCAAGCCCTTTACTTCAATCTGATAGGCAGAACCAAAATAGTTAAATGCATCATGCGAAGTAATAAGCACACGCTTTTTTTCGGGAACTTTCGCAATCTCAATTTTTATAAATTGATTTAAGCTATCCAACCTTTCATTATAGGCATCCCTGTTTGATTTAAAATAAGCCGATGAGCCAGGCATTTCTTTTGATAATTTATCACTTGCAGAAATTACAATTTGCTTCCAGATGTTTACATCAAACCAAATATGAGGATCAGGAACCATACCTTTTTTATCCACTTTCCTTACCATTTGTTCCGGAAGCTCGTCTGCCAACGCCATTACTTTTTTTGTTCGTCCTAATTTATCAAGCACCTCTCCTAACTTACCTTCTAAATGTAAACCCTGGTAAAATATATAATCAGCCTCCATTAGTTTTTCTAAGTCACCGAGGCTTGCCTTATATAAATGAGGATCAACACCGGCGCCCATCAACGATTCAACGCGTGCAGAATCCCCGACTATATTTTTAACCGCGTCAGCTAATAAATTTGTTGTTACCACGATCAATGGCTTATTATTAACTTCTCCTATCTTATTTGTACAAGAGGCACTAAACAAAAGAAAAATTAGTAAAACAGATAAGAATCTCATGCCGTTGAATAAGTTTAATTTACAAAACTATTAAATTTAGGCTATACTAACAATTAATATAAATAATTTATATTCTCATTTTTTCATCAAATTAATATAGATTTTATTTAAAAATTCTTTTCTTTATAGCATCAAAAACCAATTGAATCCCCCTGATGGAGAAAATAGCTACTTTTATTAATGATATTATTTGGAGTAATGCCCTCATATTCCTTTGTATAGGCACCGGAATATATTTTTCGATCGTTACCAAATTTTTACAATTACGATACATTAAAGAAATGGTTCTCCTCCTTTTTGATGGTAAATCGTCAAAAGAAGGTGTTTCTTCTTTTCAGGCTTTTTCAATTGCGATATCAGGCAGGGTTGGAACCGGGAATATTGTTGGTGTGGCAACCGCTATTGCCATGGGCGGACCAGGTGCGGTATTCTGGATGTGGGCAATAGCTTTTCTGGGTGCCGGTTCAGCATTTATCGAAGCAACATTGGGACAAATTTACAAAGTTGTAAAAGATGGACAATTCCGCGGAGGACCAGCCTATTATATTGAAAAAGGATTAGGCGTAAAATGGTATGCTATCCTTTTTGCAGTTGCTACCATTTTGAGTACAGCCTTGTTCTTACCTGGCGTGCAGAGCAATAGCATCGCATCCAGCATGTCAAATGCTTTTGACATCCCCGTTTGGGCAACAGGAGCTGCAATCACAGCATTGCTTGGCTTAATTATATTCGGAGGAGTAAAACGGATTGGTAAAGTTGCAGAGATCGTGGTTCCATTTATGGCGGGAGCTTACATTTTGATGGGCGTAGTCATCATCTGTTTAAACATAACCGAAGTTCCGGCGATATTCGGATTGATCTTTAAATCAGCCTTCGATCTTGAACCTGCCTTCGGTGGTGTTTTCGGGATGGCTATAGCCTGGGGTATTAAAAGGGGCATCTATTCAAACGAGGCGGGTCAGGGAACTGCACCGCATGCAGCGGCTGCCGCAGAAGTTACCCATCCGGTAAAACAGGGTTTAGTACAGGCTTTCTCTGTATATATTGATACGATATTTGTTTGTACAACAACCGCTTTAATGATTTTATTTACCGGACAATACAATGTCGAAAATCCGGCTGGCGGATTTATTGTTGAAAATATACCCGGTGAAGGACCAAGTGGCTTCACTCAATTTGCTGTTAGCACTCATTTTCCATCTTTGGGAAGTGGTTTCGTAGCGGTTGCACTTTTGTTTTTTGCATTTACGACCATCATGGCCTATTATTATATCGCTGAAACAAACCTTAGCTATTTAAGTAAAAAGAGCACCCAAAAATGGATGCTCTGGTTACTAAGAATTTCGATCATGGCTGCCACATTTTATGGCACTTTAAAATCAGCTGAATTAGCCTGGACCTTTGGTGATATTGGTGTTGGATTAATGGCCTGGATTAACTTAATTGCAATATTGCTTTTAAGAAAGCCTGCTCTCATCGCATTTAAAGATTATGCAGCTCAGCGCAAACAAGGAATCGACCCTGTATTTAATGCAAAAAAGCTGGGAATTAAAAATACCGAGGAGTGGGACGATTAATAGATTCGTTAACAACCCGACTGACCCAAAAGCCAATATATAATTACAAAAACCAAGATGGTTCCAAAACATCCGCCGCCCCATTTCCAGGCTGCGGCACCTGCTACTATTGTTTTAAGCCAATTTTGCATATTCGTTTTTTAAAAAGTGAAGTTTAAATAATTTTATTATTAACACTTTTTTAGATAACTTTGTTTTCCGGGAAGTGAACAATCGTATTGATAGATTCTGTTTGGTCCGGAATTTTAATCAGCAGAATGTGATTATCTCCATCTGTCAACTAGTTAAATAATTTCCTTTTCCCAGGGAATCTTCCCAATCTGAAACAGTTTTTCGGTTATATAAACGGTAATCCCATAGTTTAAATTCACGGATATATGAGGGTATATTGCTGGGAACCCGCTCCGCATCCGATAGGAATCCTCTTCGGACTTTCTTCGAATAAAAACGAATAAAGTTCCTTTTAGAAAGGGAAAGTATACAGAGGGCAATCCAAGTAAATTTAAGCCTATTTACCTTAAGGGATTGCTTTCATAATTTATGTATTTCTTGGTTTGCATTTCGCGTTGTTAAGAGTACTTAAGCTACTCCTGCTTCTGTCGCGCTTCAACCAGATGGGTTTCTTAAAATCAGAACAAAAAAAAGCAGGCTGATCATCTTATCAATGACCAGCCTGTTTTTGTATAATTCAAGTTGAATACTTACAACTCTTTGATTCGTATATTTTTGAAATGAACCTCTGATCCATGTCCAAGGAAACCAATATGACCACTGGTTCTCTTCAAACCGGGATGTTCTTGATTATCCAAGGTTCCATTCTTAGAAGCTTCTGCAAGGTTGCCTTTAAGAATCACAGTTCCATTTAACGTTACTTTGATATCATTTCCTTTAATATAGATTTCTTCCTGATTCCATTCTCCCATCGGTTTAAGGAACCCTCTCTTTGCAGAAATAACACCATATACAGAACCATGATACTGGTGAGTAGCCAGGTCTTTGTACATATCAGCCTCGTCATCCAATACCTGAATTTCCATACCCTCGTAAGCAGCATCTCCAGTAAGAGGCGTGCGGATACCGATTCCATTATTGGCTCCTGGTGTTAAACGGAATTCAAAGCGATAAATAAAATCACCGAATTCCTCTTTTGTATATAAATTACCTCCTGAACCCTTTGTAGGATAAATTGCCAGGGTCCCTTCATCACTTACCACATAAGAAGTCGTATTGCCTGTCCATGAATCCAAATTGGTTCCGTCAAACAAAACCTTAAAACCATCCTTTTTCTCTTGATCACTTAATTTAAAGATCTCTTTACGGGGGATCTCTTTCAGAAAGATATCGCGATAATAAACTAATGTTCCATGTGCCTGAAGCTCAATTTGCTCTACTGGAAATATCGATTGGTTTCTATCCCAATAATTTTCCAGGGTAACATTGTCAACAACCAGTTCTCCATTCAGATGTACCGTTACCTTCTCCCCTACCATTTTAATCTTCATTGTATTCCACTCACCCAATGGATTATCAGCAACCTTCATTGGTTTACTATCATATTTCTGATTATTGTACAAACCGCCGGAACCAACCTCAGCACCTACGTTTGTACGGGAAATGTCCCAGATCTGAACTTGTGGTGTACCGCGTAAATAGACACCTGCATCCCCCTCTTCTCCATCCTTATCAAGTTTCCAGTCTACCAACATTTCGAAATCACCGTATTGCTTTACTGTTGCAATGTTATTTCCTTTACCGGTAAAAAGCAAAACTCCGTCCTTAACTACCCAACCCTGGCGCATTTCTTCATCTGCTTTGACCTGCGCAGCTGCCAATTCTTTGGCACTCATTTTACTTCTTTTGATCGGATCTTCAACCAAGCCTTTCCAACCATTTAAATCCTTACCATTAAATAAAGAAACATAACCAGGTCCTGTTGGTAATTCTGCAAGATGCTTTACAACCGCTTCTCTCAGGTATCCACTTTCACTACCACTTAAAAGATTAATCACTTTGTTAAGCAATTCTCTCACTTCCTCACCATTAAAGTCAGGATTCAGCAATGCGATATTCATGACAGTATTGGCAGCAGTACTTCCCAGCTCTTTATCATTCAGGAATTTACCAGCAAATATTAATGCATTATATGTATTGGTTGCTTCAATATTTCTTAAAATCGATTGCTTTTGAGCTTTGGTCTGAGCTACTTCCATCGCATCACGGTAAATCAACAGTTTCCGCTCCTCGGTAATATCGGAAACTGCAGTAAGACGGATCAATCCTTTTATGATGGAATCAAATTGGGCCACATCTTGTGTATTCTTACTTAATTCAACTAAGGTTTGAAGCGCACTTTGATCTTTCCAATCAGCAAGTGCTAAGATGGATGCATTTTTTAAGTTAGCATCAGCAGCTTTGCTAGATTCGATAACGGCTTCCAACGCATTTTCACCACCTATACCCGATAGAATCCTTAAGTATTTATCTTTTTGCTGATCGTTCAGACCATTGTAGTGACTTAAAACGCTGGAAATATCCTGATCCTTATTCGGACTGTATTCAACTACATTAATGATCGCCTGTTGAAGTGACTTATCATCTTCACTATTGTTCATTAAAGCGATTAAAACTGGTAAATCTGTCGAACGTGCAACTTGAGGGAGCGCTTGAAAAGCAGCTTTCTTTACGTTTGCATCATTATCCGTTAAAAGCGCGTTAATTGCAGAAAAACTACCCGGGTACGCACGATGAGAAAGTATTTCAATTAAAACAACTTTATTTTCCGGATTTTCTTTTGCCAGGGCAGCTGTTAATAAAGGTTGAACCTGCTCCCCTTTCATTGTTAAGAAAGCTTCCTTTAATACGGGCCTGTCTGTCGAGTCGCCTTTAGCCAATACTTCCAATAAGGCTGGTGCGGCCTTATCTCCATCTAATTTAGATAATGCTGCAATGGCAGCAGCACGCTCTGCTTTTGATTTGCCTTTTAATGATTTTTTAATAGTCGGAACAACCGTTGGGTTATTGCTTGCGCCTAAAAATGCAATAAAATCAGGTTTAGCATCCGTATTTGCCTTCTTTAAACCTTTCGTCCAGTCTGAAATATTTCCCTCATCCAAAAACGGGGCAGCAAACTTCAATGCTGCAACGCGGTATTCAAGATTTTTATCATTTGCAGCTTTAACTAAGTTTTTTGTATAATCTCCGCCATGAATATCTGTTAATATTTTCAAAGCAGCAATACGGGAATGTACCTGCAGATCACTATTTGCATCTTTCAGCAAATCAGAAGCTAACTTTTCGGCAAGATCATTATTTCCATTTTTAACCAGGCGGGAAGCATAATGGATATAAGAAGCAGTAGCATTTGTTACATCGTATACATAACCAGCATTGGCCGCAGCATTTTTAAGTGCCTCAGCAGATTCAGAACCGGCAATATTGGAAAGGGAATACAACAGAACCTTCTGTACTTCAGGACTATCCTTTCCTACCAAGGGCAAAAGAGCTGATTCGGCTCCGGTATATCTTGTATCGCCCAAAGCCTCAATTACAGAAATCAAAGCATGTCCTTTAGCAGATGGCAAAGCACTTAAAAGCGCTTTAGATGCCGCTTCAGAACCAATTCTCGCCAATGCTCTTGATGCTTTCTCAGAAAGATATTCGTCGGTTAAAAAAGGAGTCAATGCAGCAATTGCGTCATCCTTTCCAGCCTTGTGCAATAAAGAAATAACATATCCTTTATTATCTTTATCCGCTACGTCTTTTAAAGCGGCATTTAAGCCCTGTACATATTTTGCGCGCTGGCTTTCTTTTCCGGGTTGCATTACATAAAAAGCATAGCTATTTGTTGCAAATTCTATTTTTGAATTATCACCTTTTCCCGGAGGAGTTAGCGGTTTCAACAAAGCAGCAAAATCAGATGCCTGAAACGCATCCATTTGCATCATTGCTTCATTTAATTTCTGTTCATTAAGAGCCGGCTGTTGCGCAAGCAGATCAGCAATTTTCGTCGTAGTTGTCCGCTGATCTCCCTGTTGGGCATAAACAGGTGATTGCAGAATAAAGATTGCTAATAATAACGTATATAATAATTTGTTCATTAGTTTTTTGATTTCAGCTAGGTAAATAAAATGTTAGATAATCCACGGACCACGCATTGGTTGATCAATTAAACGATTAGCAGCCTCATCATCAATAAATTGCTCTTTTACTGAATCATATTTAAGCGTTCTTCCAAGCCTTACAGCGGCAAGTCCCATATTCACCAACGTACATGAACGATGGCCATTTTCTTCATTCAAAGCAAATTTCTTACGTGTTTTAACCGCTTCAACAAAATCAGTCACCTGAGCTTCCGGCTCTGGAAAAGAAGCCAGTTTTTGTTCCATATTGGGTATATCCGATTTAAAGCCACGGAATAATTTTCCGTCTGGTCCATCAATATAAGGTACATTCTCAATCTTTCCCTCACCATCCAGAATGATCTTACAGCCATCTGCATAGGTATAAACGATTTTACGCCAGGTGCCTACTGCATCGCTATGTTGCTGAGGCGCATCGACTTCAACTGAAACCGGACTCTCGTTATCTTTACCTAAAAAGTATTGGATTGGATCTAAATAATGCTGACCCATATCTCCCAAACCACCACCGTCATAATCCCAATATCCTCTGAACGTTGTATGTACCCTGTGCTCGCTATATGGTTTATAAGGTGCTGGCCCTAACCACATATTATAATCAAGTTCTGGCGGAACCGGATCGACAGGCAAATTTTCTTTACCAACCCAATAGAATTTCCAGTCAAAGCCTGTATGGCGGCCAACTGTGACAGTTAAAGGCCATCCTAACATTTTGGAATCTACTAATTTCTTTATTTTTTTAACAGGAACTCCCATTCCATAAAAATTACTCTCAAATCTAAACCAGGTATTTAACCTGAAAATACGTCCATGCTGCTGTACTGCCTCTTTTACTCTTTTCCCCTCTCCTATCGTACGTGTCATTGGCTTCTCACACCAGATATCCTTTCCTGCTTTTGCGGCTTCCGCAGCCATAATTCCGTGCCAATGCGGTGGAGTAGCAATGTGCACAATATCCACTTCCGGCATTTGAATCAAATCTCTGTAATCAGCCAACTGCTTTACACCTTTTTCAAGCATGTCGGCCGCAATAGCAAGATGACGTTTATCAACATCGCAAATTGCGATGGTTTTGGTACCGGCATATTCAAAATGGCCACGACCCATATTCCCAACTCCGATAACAGCCTTTGTTAAATGATCGCTAGGCGCCAGGTATCCTTGACCGCCTAATACGAAACGAGGTACAATTGTAAACGCAGCTGCTGCTATAGCTGAATTTTTTAGAAATTCACGTCTGGAATTTTTTTGTTTATTCATGAGCAAATAAAATGGATTATAGTTTATAAAAAAATTAGAAACTAAAATAATTTGTTAATAGATCTTTAATAAGATTTCTAAATTAGTACTTTTTGAGAGAAATTAATATAATAAGTACTTTTTGTAGGGTTTTGTTACTTTTAGGCATGCACAAGCCCATGTTAATATATTTTTTGTTAATATATTTTTAATACGCTATTTAATTAATAAATGTATCACATAAGCTAAAGAAGCTCCTATTAAAGGTCCTACAACAGGAACCCAGGCATAGCCCGCATTGAAACCGGCTTTATTTTTTATTGGTAAAAAAGCATGCACGATACGCGGTCCAAGATCCCGGGCCGGGTTAATGGCATAACCGGTAGTCCCTCCCAAAGATAAGCCGATAACCCAAACAACAAATGCTACCGGGATTGCCCCAATAGAACCTAAACCTACCGGTGTTTTACTATCCGATATTTCCGCTTCCTTAAAATAAAAAACTGCAAATATTAGTACAAAAGTTCCAACAATTTCACTAACAAGGTTTATGGGTAGATTGCGAATGGCAGGCGCTGTACAAAATACAGCCTGTTTTGCACCGGGATCGTCGGTAATTTTAAAATGATCATAATACATAACCCAAACGATAAAGGATCCAATCATTGCTCCAATAAATTGAGCAAGGACATACGTGCCGGCATCAAACCAGGATAAATCGGTGCTTAAAACCATAGCCAACGTTACTGCCGGATTTAAGTGGGCGCCACTGTAAGGGCCAGCGATAACAACGCCTGTAAAAACAGCCAAAGCCCAGGCGGTACTGATAACCATCCATCCGCTATTATTTCCTTTTGTACCATTTAAAACCACATTGGCAACTACGCCACCACCTAATAAAATAAGAACCATGGTTCCTAATAATTCTGCAAGAAAGGGTGTCATCTGTTTTTTTGTTATAGTTTATTATTTCTTTGCTTTCTCTAACGCCGCCCAGGCTTTGGTGGTCTCAACAGCTTGTTGCCAGTTTTCCATCTGTTCCTTAACTTTCGTTTCTTTATTGGGCTTGAAGGTATTATCAATTTGCCATTGCTCCCGAATATCTTCAATGCCATCCCAATAACCAATTGCTAAGCCTGCTAAGTAAGCGGCCCCAATTGCAGTAATCTCTTTTAAACGAGGTCTTACTACATTAGCTTCTAAAATGTCAGATTGAAATTGCATTAGTAAATTATTTGCAGTAGCACCGCCATCTACACGCAATTCATGGATTTTCACTCCGGAATCAGCTTCCATCGCACTTAAAATATCTACAGTTTGAAATGCAATGCTTTCCAAAGCAGCTCTTGCGATATGAGCAGAAGTGCTTCCTCTTGACAATCCTACTATTGTGCCACGTGCATAAGGATCCCAATGAGGTGCACCCAAGCCTGCAAAGGCCGGAACTAAATATACCCCATCGGTATCGTTTACTTTTTTTGCTAAATCCTCTATCTCTTCTGAAGACTTGATAATTCCTAACCCATCCCTTAACCATTGAACAATTGCACCTGCTATAAAAATGCTTCCTTCCAATGCATACGTAACCTTATCATCGATTTTCCAGGCAATGGTTGTTACAAGATTGTTTTTAGAGACAATGGGTTTATCACCGATATTCATTAACATAAAGCACCCGGTTCCATATGTATTTTTTACCATTCCAGGCTCAGTACACAACTGTCCGAAAAGAGCGGCTTGCTGATCTCCTCCAATTCCGGCGATCGGTATTCGAGCCGCAAAAATATTTCCGGCAGTTTCCCCATATACTTCACTTGAAGATTTCACATCCGGAAGCATACTTTCCGGAATCTTAAAAAGATCAAGCAATTCTTTGTCCCAGGCCAACGTATGAATGTTATATATCATGGTTCTTGATGCATTCGTTACATCCGTCACATGCTTTTGCCCGCTAGTCAAATTCCAGATCAACCAACTGTCAATTGTTCCAAAAGCTAATTCACCTTTTTCTGCACGTTTGCGTGCACCATCTACATTTTCTAAAATCCAATGAATCTTGGTTGCTGAAAAATAAGAGTCTATTAACAGACCTGTCTTTTCACGAATCCGATCCTCCAAACCTTCTTTCTTTAATTTATCACAGTAGGAAGCAGTTCGTCTGTCCTGCCATACGATGGCATTAAAAACCGGCTTCCCCGTTTTCCGATCCCAAACGACGGTAGTTTCACGCTGATTTGTAATTCCAATAGCAGCTATTTGTGATGGTTGGAGACCTGCCTTGCTAACCGCTTCCGTTGCTACGCCCAGTTGCGTAGACCATATTTCCAGCGGGTCATGTTCTACTAAACCCGGACTTGGATAAATCTGGTTAAACTCTTTTTGTGCCATGGAAACAATCGCGCCCTGCTTGTTAAAAATAATTGCCCTGGAGCTGGTAGTTCCTTGGTCTAAGGATAAAATGTAAGATTCCATTGGTTTGATTTAGGTATTATAAAAACTAATTTCCATGCTTTTTCAACGGAATTGATTCCTAAATGATTCAATCCCCGCATAAACGAAACTATACAAAACTAAAAATTACTAAATGAAATCAAAATAAAATTCAAATTAATTGTAAACTATTAATTCTTTTGAATATCCTCCTCTATATTTCGTATTCTTAAACTTTCTAATTAAATTTCGAAAAAAGTTAACAATGATAAGCTTAGCGGAAAGACACCAAATAATTCTAAACAAAATTAAGGACGAAGGTAAAGTGAGCGTTCCGGATTTATGTAAATCGTTGGATGTATCCTCTGTAACGATCCGAAAGGATTTAAAACAGTTAGAAGATCGGAATTTACTTTTCAGAGTACACGGAGGAGCAACTTTAAACAATCCATATACCATGGACAGGCCGGTAAATGAAAAAGAAAAGCTTCAGACTGATGAAAAAAGCAAGATCGGTAGAAAGGCAGCCTCTCTGGTCGAATCAAATGATTCAATCATTATCGCTTCCGGAACAACCGTTTTGTCACTTGCAAGACAGATTCAATCCCAAGAAAGCCTTACCGTAATTACTTCAGCTATTCAAGTAGCAGAAGTGTTACTTCAGAACCCAAAAATTGAGGTATTAATGTTAGGGGGATTATTGCGAAAAAGTTCTTCATCCGTAATGGGACCTTATGCCGAGGATATTTTAAAAGATTTTTTCTGCAGCAAGTTATTTCTTGGAGTTGATGGGATTGACCTGGACTTTGGTCTTACCACAACGAATATAATGGAAGCCCATCTGAACCGACAAATGATCAATGTATCTAATAAAACAATCGTTCTTGCCGATTCTTCTAAATTTGGAAAAAGAGGTTTTGGAAAAATTTGTGATATAGAGGAAATTGATCAGATTATAACGGACGACGGAATTTCACCTCATCTGGTAGAGCGTCTAGAAGCTAAGGGCGTAAAAGTAACGATCGTATAAAAGACAAAAGGAATCACGATAATTATTTAGCATGTAGCTGCTGAATTTCTTGTCACAAAAATTTACTATATTTGTGACAAGAAATGAATTTATGGAGTCTATTGCATGGAAAATAGAGAATGCTATTTCTAAATCAACTAAGGGTAAAATCTTCTTCGCTGAAGATTTTGTCAGATTTGGTTCCTCAGATAATATCCGTCAAATATTATTCCGTTTAGAGCAAGAGGGGCGGATAGAACGTATTGCGCATGGAATTTATTTAAAACCCAAAACAGATAAATTACTGGGCACACTATATCCGACAGTAGAAGAGCTAGGACAAGAAATAGCAAGAAGAGATAAAGCTCGGATTGCTCCTACAGGTGTATTTGCTTTATATCAATTAGGGTTAACCACGCAAATACCACTAAATCCGGTGTATCTAACCGATGGGGCACCAAGGGACATCAAAATTGGGAAACGAAAAATAAAATTTAAGAGGACAGTACCTAAAAGTTTTGCAATAAAGGATCCTTTATTGCATCTCGTTGTACAAGCTTTTAAAGAAATCGGACAAAAGAATACCAGTCCTTTGTTTTTAAATAAAATTCAAAAATCAATACTGAAATTAGATCAAAAAGTTTTGGATAGTCAATTGCGATTTGCACCGGTATGGATCCAAAAGCAAATTATCAATCTCTATAATCAAAAATAATATGTGGATAGATTTAGATGAAAAGCGGAAGATTTCTATTTTAGAGCAAGTTGGCAATCAGATTGGTTTACCTGCTTTTGCGGTAGAAAAGGATTGGTGGATATGTCTGATTTTAAACGCTGTTTTTCGGTCCAAGTATGCAGAATTCATAATTTTTAAAGGTGGAACTTCTTTAAGCAAAGCTTACGGTATAATTGATCGTTTTTCTGAAGATATCGACTTAATTATAGATCGTCACTTATTAGGATTTGATGAATTAACTTCAAATTCGCAAATAAAAAAATTAAGAAAAGTATCCGGAGGCTTCATTATTAATGCGTTTAGAGAGGAGTTAATCCATCAATTAAATACGTTAGGTATTGATCCTGATAAATATGAGATACGGTACAACCATAAAGTTGATGATACAAGTGATCCGAACACACTTGAGGTTTATTACGAATCTGTAGTCGCTGCCAGTAGTCCATATATAGAGAAAAGGGTGTTGTTGGAAATGGGCGCTAGATCATTGACCGAACCGTCAGAAAAACGTACCATTACATCCTTTATTGATGAACAATATCTTGATTCATCGTTTTGCCTTCCTTCCATGGAAGTTTTGGTCATAATACCAACACGAACATTTATTGAGAAGGCACTACTATTGCATGAGGAATTCTCAAAACCTATAGACAAAATAAGAATGGTCCGGTTAACGCGGCACCTTTATGACCTGGAAAAATTGATGGATACTCAGTATGGTTTAAAAGCCATCGAAGATCATAAGCTATTTGAGACAATAGTCCGTTATCGGAAAACGGTAAACCCTTTGCGAGGCATGGACTATTCGAACCATAAAAGAGAAACTTTAAATTTAATCCCTCCAACTGAAAAGTTAAAAGATTGGGAGTCGGATTATAAAACGATGCAAGATAATATGATTGTAGGAGAGAGTTTGAAGTGGTCAGAATTAATTGCGCGAATTAGAGAAATTGAGAGAAGATTTAGGGATTAACAATGCTTTTGCAGAATTGTTCGCTGTTCTAAAATCCTTATCTTTAAAAACGATTTTTATTATAATAAAGATTAACCATACTTAAGCCTAATAAAGCATTGAACTTAGCATTCGGTAAAGTAAAACCCAACGAGAACACATTGAAACCGTTAAATCAAAAACTACCACAGTTTTATATGAAAGCGACAACCTCTTTTTTCTGCTGTTACGTTCGATGAGCAACATGGGACAATCCTGGCATCTGATGAATCAAATCAGTTTAGACTTAAACCATGAATTGGAAGGGAAGGCTAAGAAATAGTATAAAAGGATGTATTCAAGTTAAAGATTGAATACATCCTTTTATATGCTTCAAAATACAATCAACTTCTATCAATCGGACTCTATGTATTTTTAAATATAAGGCTGTATTTAACTTAAAGCTTGTTCCAGATCTTCAAGTAAATCTTCAATATCCTCTACACCAACACTAAGCCGGATTAAATTATCTACTACACCTACTTTCTCGCGCAGCTCTTTCGGAATGGACCCATGGGTCATGGAAGCCGGATGATTTAATAAAGACTCGACGCCTCCAAGGGATTCCGCTAAAGAAAACACTTTGAAGGAAGAAGCTACGTTAAATGTATTTTCAAGAGAAGTATCTTTCAATACAATGGAGATCATGCCTCCGAAGTCACGCATTTGACGTTTTGCGACTTCATGATTATTGTGATCAGAAAAACCAGGCCAATAGATTTTTTCGATTTTCGGATGATCTTTTAAATATTCTGCAACTTTACGTCCGTTTTCACAATGTGCCTTCATTCTTAAATGCAGTGTTTTGATGCCTCTTAATGCCAGGAAACAATCTTGCGGTCCGGGAGTTCCTCCACATGCATTGTAATAGAAAAACAGTTGATTATATAACTCCTCGCTATTAACTATTAATGCACCCATCACGATATCTGAATGACCACCTATGTATTTGGTAACGGAATGCATAACCAGATCGGCACCTAAATCTAGGGGATTCTGCAAATAAGGAGAAGCAAAGGTATTATCCACAGCCAATAAAACATTCTTTTCTTTGGCGATCCTGGAAACAGCTTCAATGTCAATAATCTGTAAAGTTGGGTTCGTTGGTGTTTCAATCCATATTAAACGTGTTTTCTCATTTAAATATTCACGTATCGTTTCTGGATTAGAAAAATCAACAAAATGGAATTTTATTCCATAAGGTTCAAATAATTTAGTAAAAATCCGATAAGAACCACCGTATAAATCATTTCCGGTAATTACTTCATCACCCGGCTTCAGTAATTTTAAAGCAGTTTCAGTTGCAGCCATACCGCTTGAAAATGCCAGGCCAAACTTCCCATTCTCGATAGCAGCAAGACAATCCTCTAATGCTTTTCGGGTAGGATTTGTTCCTCTGGAATATTCATACCCTTTATGTTCCCCTGGCGTCGCTTGTGTATAAGTGGAAGTTTGATAAATCGGAGTCATGATAGCTCCGGTAGTAGGATCGGGATGTTGGCCAGCATGTATGGCCTTGGTTGCAAATTTCATATTATTAAATCAATTATACATTTTTATTGTTCATGTTATATAACAAATGTACAAAACAAAATACACACCATACATTCTTTAGATTACGACATTTATTAAGCTGCTATATAAAAATGAATAAAGATATCAATACTCCCTTTATTGACATGTATAAAACGGTAAGGAAGGAAACCGAAAAAATATGTGACCCCTTAGAGATTGAAGATTATGTATTGCAACCTATTATAGATGTAAGTCCGCCCAAATGGCACTTAGGTCACACTACTTGGTTTTTTGAGACTTTCATTCTAGCAGCGTATTTAAAAGGCTATGAACCATTTAATCCTCATTACAACTTTGTCTTTAATAGTTATTACGAAACAGTAGGCGCACGGGTTATTCGGGTAGATAGAGGAAATCTAAGCAGGCCAACGGTAAAACAGGTATATGAATACAGGGAACATATTGATCAGCAAATGATCCATTTGCTGGAAAGCGTTGTCATGGACAAAAACCTGACTGATCTGTTTCTTTTGGGAATTAATCATGAACAGCAACATCAGGAATTACTTATATGCGATATAAAATATATCCTTGGTAACAATCCGCTTTTTCCAGTATATCAAACCTCTCCAACTGTAATTAAACCTACTAACCGGGTTGAAAGTATTCATAATCCGGAAGGAATTTATGAAATTGGTAATGACCAGGAGGATAGCTTTTCATTTGACAATGAAAAAAAAAGGCATAAAGTATATCTTGAAGAATTTTCAATAGCGAGTGAATTAGTCACCAACGCCGAATATTTGGAATTTATGAATGATGGAGGCTATGCTAATTTTGTATATTGGCATGCAGATGGATGGGACTGGGTAAAAAACAACCAGATAACTGCACCTTTATATTGGCATAAAATGGACACAGACTGGTATAATTACAGATTAGATGGATTCAAGCCTGTTGACCCACAGTCTCCTGTTTGCCATGTCAGCTATTACGAAGCCTTTGCTTTTGCAAATTGGAAAGGTACGCGATTACCTACTGAAGCAGAATGGGAAGTTGCTTCAAAGTACTTTTCTTGGGGACAACGCTGGGAATGGACAGAAAGTGCCTATCTGCCCTACCCTGGTTTTAAAAAAGAGAAAGGGGCGATTGGCGAATACAATGGCAAATTTATGGTTAGCCAGATGGTACTACGAGGAGCATCTGAAGCAACACCCAAAGGTCATAGCAGAAAAACCTATCGCAATTTCTTTTATCCCAATTTACGTTGGCAATATACAGGCATAAGAATTATAAATTAAATCCTAACAATACGAATGAACACTTTTTACGATGATGTAAAAAATGGATTATCTGGTAATCCTAAAAAACTCAACTCAAAATATTTTTACGATACGATCGGAGATTCTATTTTCCAAAAACTGATGCATTCACCCGAATATTATTTAAGTAAATGCGAACTGGAAATACTTAAAGGGCAATCGAATGAAATCGCTATCAATCTATTACAACATTTTAAGGAATTTGATTTAATAGAACTTGGTGCAGGAGATGCAAGTAAATCATCTTTTTTACTGAAGGCATTACTGAACCAGCATGCTGAGTTTACCTATTATCCCATTGACATTTCTTCCAACGTTATTAATAGTCTCGAAAATAATTTGCCAAGAGATCTCCCTTCATTGAATATGAAAGGCTTAAATGGTGAATATTTAACCATGTTAAAGCAACAAACAGAACAAAGTGAAAAGCCAAAGGTGATCTTATTTTTAGGTTCCAATATCGGGAATATGCAATTGACAGACGCTATAGAATTCTGCCGGAATATTCATCAATTATTAAAAGCGAATGACCTTTTATTTATAGGTTTCGATTTAAAAAAAGATCCTAAAAGGATTTTGGCAGCTTATAATGATAAGGAAGGATTAACGCGTGATTTTAACTTAAATCTTTTAACAAGGATCAACAAGGAATTAAAGGGAACTTTTGACAGCGAAGCCTTCTATCATTATCCTTGCTATGATCCGGGGACAGGCGAATGCAAAAGCTATCTTATTTCAAAGAAAGACCAGGAGGTTACCTTAGAGCAGAACGATGAAAAAATCCAGATTCACTTCGATAAGTACGAAGCTATTTATATGGAAATTTCCAGAAAGTTCGATCTGTCAGAAATCAAAAAACTAGCTGATTCAACAAATTTTAAATTAACAAACCACTTTTTTGATTCAAAAAAGTGGTTTGTTAATAGTTTATGGAAAAAAGGCTAATGCTAATAGGCTTTAGCAAATAAAACCCGTTGAGAAGAAGGCTTTCCTGTCAGTATACAGGTTCCTTGTTCTTGCTTATTATCTAAAGGAATACAGCGTATTGTAGCCTTTGTTTCCTCCTTAATTCGCTTTTCAGTTTCAGCGGTTCCATCCCAATGAGCAGCTATAAATCCCCCTTTTTCTTCCAATACCTGTTTAAATTCTTCGTAGGAGTTTACCGGGGTAATGTGTTCATTTCTGAAATTTAATGCTTTATCAAAAATAGAATTCTGTATTTCTTCCAACAAATTCTCAATGCGCCCACTCAAACCATCTTTCGATACAGTTTCTTTTGTTTGATTATCACGTCTTGCCAGCTCTACCATTCCATTCTTCAAATCTCTTGCACCAATCGTTATTCGCAAAGGAACACCTTTAAGCTCCCATTCAGCAAACTTGAAACCTGGTCTATACGTATCCCGATCATCAAATTTAACCGAAATGTCTTTCTGTTTGCATTCTGCCATTAATTGATCTACGAGCTCTACAATTTCACTTTTCTCCTCTTCGGTTTTGTAGATTGGCACAATCACTACCTGTATCGGGGCTAATTTAGGAGGCAAAACTAAACCTGCATCATCAGAATGAGCCATGATTAAAGCGCCCATCAGCCGGGTTGAAACACCCCATGAAGTTGCCCAGACATATTCTTGTTTTCCTTCTTTTGAAGTAAACTTAACATCAAATGCCTTGGCAAAATTCTGACCCAGGAAATGTGAAGTCCCCGCCTGCAATGCTTTTCCGTCTTGCATTAAAGCCTCAATACAATAGGTATCCAACGCTCCTGCAAAGCGCTCAGTTTCAGTCTTCTTTCCTTTTATTACAGGAACTGCCATCCAGTTTTCTGCAAAAGTTGCATACACATTTAACATTTGTTCTGTTTCTGCAATAGCTTCTTCAGAAGTAGCATGAGCGGTATGCCCCTCCTGCCATAAAAACTCGGCCGTTCTTAAAAATAACCGGGTGCGCATTTCCCATCGAACTACGTTTGCCCATTGGTTTACAAGAATAGGTAAATCGCGATATGATTCAATCCACCCTTTATATGTATTCCATATAATTGTTTCAGACGTTGGACGGACGATTAGCTCTTCTTCTAACTTAGCATCTTCATCAACAACAATGTTACCATTTCCATCATCCTTTAACCGATAATGTGTCACAACTGCACATTCCTTTGCAAAGCCTTCAACGTGAGACGCTTCTTTTGTAAAAAAAGACTTTGGGATAAACAACGGAAAATAAGCATTACTATGCCCGGTATCCTTAAACATCTTATCGAGGGCTGCCTGCATTTTTTCCCAAATAGCGTATCCATAGGGTTTAATTACCATGCATCCTCTGACAGCTGAGTGCTCTGCTAAATCAGCTTTATTAACCAATTCATTATACCATTGAGAATAATCTTCTTTTCTACTTGTAATACCCTTACTCATTTTATTTTGTCAATTTTTTTTCTTATATTAATTCGATACAGACAAAGTTATACGGATTTATTAATATTGCAGATTATATTAAAATAAAATAAAAATATGCTTTAAACCTCCATCAAAAAATAGAGTCTATATGTATAATAAAGCTGCAAATAAAGTAAAAATAACAAAGATGAAAGTGAAAGAAATAATATTAAAAGGCTTAGTATTTTCAGGATTGGTGACCCTGTTTGCTTCTTGTGCCACTTTAAATACAGCACAGCAGCCTTTTCCGGATGATGTATACGGACGCAATGCCGAAGTTGCAACCGTTACCCAAAACAATAACACCGCAAATAATAACCAGGAATATGATGAGCAAGCGTATGACGACCAGTATTATGGCGATGAAAGCTATGGCGATTATTATGACGGATATAGCGATGGCTTATCTTATGCAAATCGTATAAGTCGTTTTTACTATGGAACGCCTGGTCTTCCCTATTACGATCCCTGGATTAATAACTGGGGGATGTACAGCCCGTATGGATCAAGCTTTTACTTGGGCTTTGGGCTTGGAAGTTCATGGTATAACCCTTATTTCGGTTTTTCCAGTATAGGCTGGGGATACCCATATGGATCGTATTGGGGACCATATTCTTACTATGGTGGCGGATACTATGGAGGTGGATACTACGGCGGATATTATGGAGGTTATCCGATTTATGGTAACAGACGTACAATCCGTACTCGTCCTTCAAATCTGGGAACTGATAATGTTGTCAGGACTACAAGACCTTCACGAGGTACAATCAATACAGGAAGTGCTAGCCGCTCAACCAATGCACGTACTTCTGTGAATGGAGACAGGCTGCAACGTACCCGTTCGTCAATCAATGGAACTGCCAGACCTTCAGTAGAAAGCTCAAGAGGTACCGTTCGTACAACCAGACCATCGGCTACCCAAAGGCCAACAAGTGAAACACAAGGAACTAGTAGACCGGCAACAACACGACCTGCACCGCAGGCAAGACCAGCACAGCAACCGCAAAGTCGTCCTACTCAAGCAAGACCCGCTCCTAGCAGACCGAGTTACACACCAAGTAGTTCAAGTGCTCCGTCAAGATCTTCCGGATCAGGCGGCGGTGGTGCTCGTAGTACAAGGTCCAGATAAACGTTTTAATAGGCTGGTAATTATTTGAAGCAGTTACCAGCTTATTTTTTAACTCTTTGAATTACTTACAAATTCTCTTATGAACAAAAAAGCAATAAGTATTTTTGCCGCTCTAGCCTGTATGGTTAGCGTAAGCCAGGCACAATATATCGAAGACGCAATGCGGGTTTCACAACCAGAAAATGGTTCAACTGCGCGATTTAAAGCGATGGGAAATGCAAGCACTTCTTTAGGAGGTGATTTAAGCTCAATTAATGGAAACCCAGCCGGATTAGGATTTTTCAATACTTCTGATGCGGGTTTTAGCCTAAATTATTTAAATGATAAAAACAATAGCAACTATTATGGAACATCTACGTCTTCTTCTACTGATAAACTCTCATTAAGTCAGGCAGGTGTTGTGTTTAATATGCCAGTGCGCTCTCGCAGACCGTCTGGGTGGCTTAACTTCAATGTAGGGATTGGTTATGCTAGAACCAATGATTTCAATTCTTCAATAAATTTTAGTGGAGAGAACAATAATAGCAGCTATACAAATTATTTAAGTGAAGCAGCAGGATACGATCCTGTGTTTGACGACTGGGGTCGAAACAGCTTCTTACTTGATGTTGATGCAGATAATTATTATTACCCGAGTGCCAGTGAAAGCTTGACAAATGACCAAGTTAATTCTGATGTTCGAACTGGCAGCCAATACCAAACCAATTTCTCCTTTGGTGCAAATTATAACAACCGATTTTATATCGGTGCTTCCATCGGAGTTGCCGGGTTTGACTATAAATCACGAAGAGCATACGATGAATTTGGAGACATGAAAAATGCGGGCGAGTTTGTTCCAGGTTCTGTATTCCTTGACCCTGCGAATGCAGACCTTTTGGGCGCGCCTTACGACCTAAGCTTCTCAAGCCTTCAAAGAACCAGCGGTACCGGATATAACGGAACCCTCGGGGTAATTTTCCGGCCAGATAATATGTTCCAAATCGGGCTATCTGCCACAACTCCTACCTGGTATACTGTAACAGACGATTATAGCATGGCTTTCGATAGCTGGATTTATCCTGCGAGTAACGAACCTACGGTTGAGTATCATCCAAAGGAGGAACAGTATTATGATGAATATGATCTTCGCACGCCATATCGCTTAAATGCGGGAGTTTCTGCCATTTTTGAGGAAGGCCTGATTTCAGCAGATATAGAATATGTTGATTATACAAGTATGAAGATCACAACAAACAATCATATGAATGACCGTGAATCAGCAGATATCATCAGCAGCGATTACAAAGGCGCTGCAAATTTCAGACTAGGTGGAGAATATAAAATTGCCCCTGAGTTTCTGTTAAGAGCAGGTTATAACTATCAGGGAAATCCATACAAAAATATAAGTTCTACCAAGCAAACGGTTTCTGGTGGTTTAGGTTATCGGATAAGTAATATGTATGTTGACTTGACATATCTTAATGAACAATTTGATATGAATTATACTCCATACCAATCCGAACTTTATCCAACCAATGCAGCTGCTGTAAAAAACAATAGAAATAATGTCTTTTTAACAGTGGGTTTTAAGTTTTAATATAAAATCATAATTCAAAAAGAAAGGCGCCTAATTGGCGCCTTTCTTTTTGAATTATGAAAAAACTTAGAATTCTTCTTTATTTTCTATTTCCACCAGAACATCTTTGTGATTACTGATGATGGTTCTATTTTCTTTTGTTTTCTGTTTATTTATTTGGCGTCGTAATGATTCGATAGCAAGGTCCGTAGCTTCCTCAAAACTCTTTGCCTGTCCTTTGGCAAACAACTGACTTCCTGGTATATTAATTTTGAACTCAGCTATCTTATTGGCCTCACTTTCTCCGTTTTCCAACTTAAGATAACATAGGCCGTCCAATAATTGGTCATAAAACTGCGTTAACTTATCAGTTTTCCTTTGAATAAAGTCGATTAATTTTTGATCTGCATCAAAATGAATGGATTGCACAGTAATATTCATCTTTCCTCCTTTTTTTAGCCCTTTGGATGGGCTTGTTTGTAAATAGATTTCAATCGTTCAACTGAGTTATGTGTGTAGACCTGCGTTGACGCAAGGCTGGCATGACCCAAAAGTTCTTTAATATCATTTAATTGCGCGCCGTTATTTAACAAAGCAGTTGCTAAACTATGACGTAAAATATGGGGACTTCTTTTCTGCTTAGATGAAATGGTAGCCAGCCTTTGTGTGACTATCCGATAAATAAGCATCCCATATGCATCTTCACCTTTATCTGTAACGATCAGCTTATCACTTTTATTTTCAAATTCCTTATCTTTTTTTAATAGCATATAATTATTCAGCGACAAGCTTAACGCAATAGTTATCGGTACCAGCCTTTCTTTGCTGCCTTTACCAAATATACGAATCGTGCGCTGATGAAAATCAATATCTTCATCACATATATGCAATAATTCAGCTCTTCGAATGCCTGTTCCGAACAACAATTCAATTATAACCCGATCTCTTTGTCCTTCAAAATCTTCTGAAAACACGTCCTTCGTATCTAATAACTGGACGATACTGTCAGCCTGAATAATTTGCGGAAGATTCTTTGGAGTTCTAAGCATTTTTATAAGCAACATCGGATTGTCTTGTAAAACACCTTCGCGAAGTAAAAATTTATAAAATGACTTTAATGAAGATATGCAACGATTAATGCTTCGGGCTTGAAGCTTTTTTTCCATTAAATGAGCAAGATAAGCTCTAACTTGATGGTGGCTGGCAGACTTTATATCAAATTCCTGACTTGAAAGGAATAATAGATAATCACTAATATTTTGTTCATAGGCCGTTATACTATGAACGGAATAATTTTTTTCGTATTGTAAGTAACTAAGAAAACGGTCTAAAAACATAAAAACTATTTGTATACAACAACAAGTTGAAGTTACAAATAGTTTTTAATATGTAGAGACTATATTAATTTAAATCGTTTCTTGATTCAAATTTTGTTTATAGATTGCTTTCTTTACTTGAATACGACGGGTAATGGATTTCTTCTCATAAGCCTGACGTGAACGCAATTCTCTAAGAACACCAGTTTTCTCAAATTTCTTTTTGAAACGCTTCAAAGCTCTATCCAAAGATTCGCCATCTTTTACATTAATAATTATCATGTGTTTTAAGTACCCCCTTTCGTTGTGTTTAAATTCAGAATGCAAAAGTACGTTTTTTATTTACTTTTACAAACCTTTATTACTTATTTATAACAAACATTTTTATTCAAATAAGGCATTAACAATCTTTTTAATGTCTTCATCTTGAGAAAATAGCTTCCAAATCAAATTACTTTTCCCATTTTCTAACATTACCGCTGCAATACCATGGTGGATTGCTTCCAAATCAGAACGGACTTTATTTTCTTCCAGATTGACGGTCCTGAAACCATAGTCGCTCCAAAACAGGGAAGGATAATTCCGATATATAGACAATAAGTTCTTCATTGCAAATTCAGGTTGAAACGGATAGGAAGAAACAATGGCAGAAGGATTAGCCCACCCCCTGGAATCGACCATCAAACCATTTCCTAAACTAACCGGCACTTTGCTTTCTTCAAGAGATTTCCGATATTGAATTATGATTAGGTTCTGTAATTCATTATAATAATTCGCAAATTCATCATGCTTGTCTTTCGAGTCAAAAACCAATAACGCAGCTAAAAAACGATTTATAGAGCCTTCAGGATTTCCAATATGCAAGGGAAGCCCGAAATAAGTACCTCTGTCCTTTGATGCATCTGTTACATCAACTAATTCACTCAAGGGCTTAGAAACTGATATTCTAGGCATACCGGTTGAATCGGCTTCGATATCTAAAATGCCTCTTTCCTCTATATCCTGAATTACTGCAGAATCTACCTTATATGAGTGGGTTAAAGCCTGGCGATACGATTCCAGTTCAATATTATAGGAAGGTGATGACAAAGCAATCAGGTAAGTTGCCAATGCATCTCTGCCCAATAAAGGCACTGCTGAATCAAAAGAATTTTCCAATGACCAGTTTGTAAACAAATACTGACTTCCCGGTTTTTGAAATTCCTTCCATTCTACTGCACTCCAGATTTTACTAATCTTATTTCTAATGCCCTCCTCTACTGCATTTTCATGATTTAAATATTGCTTTGCAACTAATAAACCTTGTATCAGATAAGAGGTTCCATTTAAATCTACAACATGATTATTGGTATCTGCAAATACGCCCTTACCTGTTCTACCATCAATCAGGGCAGGAAAGGCACCATGGTATGATTCTGCGTGTTCAAGAAAATCAACTATTTTCTGTAATCTGCCGATGAAGATTTCACGTGTAAGCATTTTTTGCTCAGTACCGGAAATTAAGGCCATAATTCCTACACCGGTTAATTTCAATGAAACGATTGCATCCTTACCCGACATCCTCAGCTGTTGCATACCGCTATTAAACTCCACACCATCAATAAAGTATTGAATATTGGCATGATGAAACATATCCAATAACTCTTCATTACTTAACATTTTGGTTTTAATTTCTTTAACCGTACTAAATGGAGACTCCCGGTATTGATAATCCACCCAGGCAATTTTATAGTAATAGAGTTTTCCCACTTCAGGAACAACATCGCTGTATTTGGATGCAAACACGGGGCGTATGGCAACGGGTTCAAAATTCTTATTGTCTTCGGATCGGTAGATTTTAATATACCGAATACTTGAAGTCAAAGGTAAACGCCAATAAATTTCATTGTGGCGCTCAAATGGAATAACCGAATGTAAAACTGCGGCACCGGTTAATTTATTTTGTGGCGTTCTTGAAGGCAAGATTTCTATTTGATCGATATATAGTTGATGCTCTCCGCCATCATGCGCTCCCTGAAGAAACCGAATAGCCGAAATACCGACATCATCTATTAAACCATTTATCTTTTTTAATGGTATTTCTATCGAAAGCCACATATCTTCTTGCATATTGGTCACAAAATCTTTTATCAGCACCTTCTCTGAAGCAGTAGAATCAGCCTGAATAAGCTGAATAGCAGGGAGCTGGTCTAAAGAAGTACTTGATTGTATATACATTTTGAAAACAAGAACCGAATTTCTAGGTGCATAATAGTTTTCTGAATATAAAACATCTCCTTGCCATTGCCCCTGTTGAGCGGAAATGTAATTGAGTGATAAAGCATTATTCGGTGTAAAATAAATTGAATCGGAGACCGGCAAGCGTTTTCTCAGATTCTTTATCCAACTGTCTCCACTGTAACTGACTTTACTATTTGAATAGCTATTAGGCAAAATACTATTCTCAAATAAAACTTCAGGATAGGTCTCAGCTTGTAGTGGAGAAGAAAAACCTATAATTGAAAAAATGAAGGAAATATAAAAAGGGAAAAATTGTTTCATATTGTGCGACTTGGAAAAGAATTAGTACAAAAATTAAGCCAGCGCGAATATAATAAAGATAAAGCTTATATTAGTTTCTACAAAATCAGTCAAACTCATACTGTTAAAATGCAAGCTTCAATTTTCACTCACCGACAAATATCCGTAGTTAACCGACTTTTTAGTTGTTTCTAACGATTTAGTCTTTATGACTGTAGTGTATGTAACTATATTTGAACAAATTATTAGAACATGAAAATACAAAATCAATCGAAACAAAGCTCATCTCAAACGGGAAGAAATTTCATAGGACTAATCATTATTCTTATCGGAGGGCTTTTACTTATTGACAGACTAATACCCGCTTTAAATTTAGGTTGGTTATTTAGTTGGCCAATGTTTTTAATCGTAGTGGGCCTGTTTATTGGTGCCAGATCAAAATTTGAAAACGCATCCTCCTATATTCTGATAGGGATGGGCGCATTCTTTTTAATAAATAATGAATTTGACTTCCGAATAGGTCGCTTAATTTGGCCCATCCTCCTGATATTTCTGGGGTTTTGGCTTATTAAAGGTCGTTCCAGGAGAATCAGAAACCGCCATACTCCTCCACTACCTCCTGAACCGGATAATTTCGTTTGGGACAAAAGGGTAAAAGATGAAAATGATATTTTTGCAGAACCAGCAACTGAAAACAACTCGCAGAGCTTTGATAAAGAAACAGATCAGGAGAAAGCTAACTCGCAGGCTGAACAATCAGAGGAATACACTGCCAATGCAGAAGATTTCATAGATTCTACGTCAATATTTGGAGACGCGAAACATTACATTGTTTCACAACAGTTTATGGGGGGCGATATCGTAAATATTATGGGCGGAGCGACGATCAATTTAATGCGCGCAGATTTAAAAGGTCCGGCGACGTTAGAAGTTGTCCAGCTCTTTGGTGGCACAACGATTATAGCTCCCGCACATTGGATAATCCAGCCTGAAATGGCTTCTATTTTTGGAGGGACTGAAGACAAACGTTTTCAAACGCCTGCAACACCCGATCGTACAAAAATTCTGTATATAAAAGGGACTTCGATTTTTGGGGGAGTTACCATTAAAAGTTATTAAAATTTCCGATCGATAATGTCGCAAACTGGCCAGCCCATCTTAAAGCAGAAATATTTTTTATTAACCTGTGCCATCATATTTTTTGGATGGACTGCTATCCAGGCATTCATTCTCTACTGGTATGGAATCTCTTTAAATAGCGCAATAAAGGATAGCCTAATCTCAGCATCTACAATAACTTTAGCTTGCTATATAATTGCAAATGCATTGCATTATTACCAACCAGGAAAAGAAAAGGTTGTTTATATTCTTGTTTGGGTCGTTTCACTTACCGTATTCAGCTTGGCCGCTACGAGATATGGAATTAAATGGATTATTCCTGATGAAAATTATGCCTCATTTGTTACCTATTCTCTTCCATTGAGATTTGTTGCGGCTAATCTTTTAATTGGCTGGATGGCTCTCATGAATGTCTTGTGGAATATACAGCAAAATAATGCTGAATATGAAAGGCGAAAAGCAGATGCCGAAAACATGGCCAGGAAGGCAGAATTATATAATCTGAGACAACAGCTACAACCCCACTTTTTGTTTAACAGTCTGAATTCTATCATTGCATTGATCTCAAACAAGCCGGAACAGGCCAGAAAAATGGTTTTCCAGCTTTCTGATTTTCTCAGGGGTACTCTCCATAAAGATGACAAGAATTTATTGAATGTAAATGAAGAAATAGAACATCTACAGCTGTACCTGGATATAGAAAAGGTCCGATTTGGCCATCGGTTAAATGTGGAATTGAGTATTGATGAAAACTGTGAGAATTGTCTGTTGCCTGCAATGATCATTCAACCTCTATTAGAGAATGCCATTAAATACGGTTTATATAATACAACGGGGCAAGTTGATATTCGTATAGAAGTAAAAAAGAGTGACAACCTTTTACATATCCAAATCACAAACCCATTCGATTCAGAAAACATAAGCTCGCAGAAAAGTTCGGGCTTTGGACTTAGAAGCATCGAACGTCGGTTGTTTTTAATTTACGGACGTACAGATTTACTGCAAACAAAAGCAGAAACACATATTTTTAAAGCAAGTATTTTAATACCTCAATTATCATGATTAAAGCCTTATTGATAGATGATGAGCCATTAGCTCGAAGCATTTTAAATGAATATTTAGTGGATTACCCTGAAATTAACGTAATGAAAGAATGCAACGACGGTTTTGAAGCCGCTAAAGCCATTGCAGAATTCGAACCTGATTTAATCTTTTTAGATGTTCAAATGCCGAAAATAAACGGTTTTGAGTTATTAGAATTATTAGAAGATCCCCCGGCTGTTATCTTCACCACCGCTTTTGAAGAATTTGCGATCCAGGCTTTCGAACAACACGCCATTGACTATCTTCTGAAGCCTATTAGTAAAAGCCGTTTTGATAAAGCTATTCAGAAATTTTTAACGCAGAACAATGCATCCGTTCTTAAGGAGTCTAAAGAAGGTACCAAAACATTTATTCAAGAGGTAAATGAAAACAATCAATCACTGGATCGTGTACTAGTCCGCACAGGAAATAATATTAAAATCATCCCGGTTAGTAAAATAAATTATCTTGCCGCTGATGATGATTACGTTTGTATACATACGGATGAAGGCAGTTCCCTAAAAAAAAATACGCTATCTTTTTTTGAAAAGAACTTAAATGAAAAAGAGTTTGTAAGGGTGCATAGATCCTTTATTGTAAGAATAAATCAAATTATCCGCATTGAACCTTATGAAAAGGAAAGCCATAAAGTCATACTAAAAGATAAAACTTCGATCAGTGTAAGCAAGTCGGGTTACACTAAACTTAAAAAAGCGTTAGAGGGCTAAATGCTATTTATTAATCGCTTCTATAATCTTTCCCAGCTCGTTTTCTCCATCTAGATATGATTTTAGTTTCCGATCGGGCCCATAGACATAGATAGCAGGATATTGAATGGGTTGAAATTTCGAAAGAAACTCATATCGTTTATCCAATAGCACATGTACATTCGGTTTCTTCTGTAAGTTCTTGCCATAGCTTGTCATAAAATCCGTTACGATCGCCTTATCTTGTTGAGATACCAGATAAAAAGTCGCATTTTTGAACTTGGAAAAATTCTCAGATATAAGCGTGATCTCATTTCGGCAATGTATGCAGCCCGTATCAAAAAACAAAAAAACAACATTGCCTTCTATTGCCAGGCTTGTTCTCATAACCGGTTGGTCATCTACAATATTGAAAAATGTAAACTCCGGCACAGCTTCAGGCGCATTACTTGGGTTTGTACTAGCGCAGCTACCACAAATTAATATCGGTAAAAATAATAGAGTGAGGAAACGAAACATAGTCAATGAATTTATTTATGATTAGCAAATAACAAAAACAAAGTCAAAATTATAAAAATAAATCAATTTAAAGTTTACATACTTTTTCTATGTCATGTGTTATTAATATCTTTGGAGAAAAATTCACAGTTTGAAAAAGCGAATCGCCATTTTTGCATCCGGATCAGGATCAAATGCTCAAAAAATTTTGGAATATTTCAAAGACAATAGCCTAGCTGAAGTATCTATAATTCTCAGTAATAATCCCGATGCTTATGTTTTGCAAAGAGCTGATAACTTTGAAACACCCACGCATGTTTTTGACCGGAATGACTTTTACAAAACAGATGATGTAGTAGAGCTGTTAAAGAACCTTCAGATTGATCTGATTGTATTAGCCGGTTTTCTTTGGCTAATTCCAAGCAACTTATTAAACGCATTTCCTAATCGGATCATCAATATCCATCCTGCTTTATTACCTTCTTATGGAGGCAAAGGCATGTACGGTGATCGTGTTCATCTGGCAGTTTTAGAGGCAAAAGAAGAAGAATCTGGTATTACTATTCATTATGTCAATGAAAAATTCGATGAAGGTGAAATTATTCACCAGTCAAAATACAAAATTGATCCGAATGATACCGTTGAGTTGATTCGGTTTAAAGGTCAACAATTGGAACATCAGCATTATCCAAAAACAATCGAAAATATTATTAAAGAGTTAAATTATTAATCGCAAGAATATATAACAATGAGCCATCCTGTAAAAATAAAAAACGCATTAATATCAGTTTATTACAAAGATAACTTAGAACCCCTTATCCACCTTTTAGAAAAACTTGGAGTCACAATTTATTCTACGGGAGGAACAGAAAAATTCATACGGGATTTAGGTGTCAATGTTACCGCAGTAGAGGATTTAACAGGATATCCTTCAATCCTTGGAGGCAGGGTAAAAACCCTTCACCCTTCGGTATTCGGAGGAATTTTAGCTCGCCGGGATCATACCGGCGATAAAGAGCAAGCTCAGGAATACAAGATACCTGAAATTGATTTGGTAATTGTTGATCTTTATCCTTTTGAGGAAACGGTTAAGTCAGGAGCCAGCGAAGCAGATATCATTGAAAAGATAGATATTGGTGGAATTTCATTGATTCGTGCTGCAGCAAAAAACTACAAGGATGTGGTTATTCTATCTTCAAAAGATGAATATCAGGAATTTCAACATATTCTGTCAGAGAACGAAGGCTATACTACTTTAGAACAGCGTAAACATTTTGCAAAAAAGGCATTTCATACTTCTTCTCATTATGATACAGCTATTTTTCATTACTTCAATAGTGAAAGCGATGAATTCCCTGTTTTTAAACATAGCGAAGCTGAGTTTAAAAAACTACGCTATGGTGAAAACCCACATCAGGCTGCCGTTTTTTATGGTGATCTAGATGCAATGTTTACAAAGCTAAACGGAAAAGAACTATCCTACAATAATTTAGTAGACGTAGACGCAGCGGTGGCTTTGATCGACGAATTCACTGAACCTACTTTTGCAATTTTGAAGCACACAAATGCCTGTGGAATTGCTACTGATAATTCCGTTTTACAAGCATGGAGAACAGCATTGGCTTGTGATCCTGTTTCAGCGTTCGGAGGAGTCTTAATCTGTAATGATAAAATAGAAGAAGATACCGCAAAGGAAATAAACAATTTATTTTTTGAAGTACTCATTGCACCGGAATATAGTGAAGAAGCCTTGAGAGTGTTAACCGCAAAAAAGAACCGGATTATTTTACAAAGAAAAGAAACAAACTTACCTACCAAACACTTTAAAACTTTATTGAATGGTGTTATCCAACAAGATAAAGACACAGCTATTGAAGGTATTGAGCAATTTGAAAGTGTTACTGAGCGCAAACCGGAACAGCATGAATTAACAGATCTGGTTTTTGCGAATAAAATTGTTAAACACACAAAATCAAACACGATTGTTCTTGTTAAAGACGGCCAGCTATTGGCTAGTGGGGTAGGTCAGACATCCAGAGTTGATGCATTAAAGCAAGCTATTGATAAAGCAAGACATTTCCAGTTTAGCCTAAATGGTGCAGTGATGGCGTCAGACGCATTTTTCCCTTTTCCTGATTGTGTTGAAATCGCTGCTGATGCAGGAATAACTTCGGTTCTTCAACCTGGTGGTTCAATAAAAGATAAAGAATCAATAGAGATGGCAGATAAAAAGAATATTTCAATGGTTCTTACTGGTATCCGCCACTTTAAACATTAACTAAATTATTTATATTATCTTGTTCTGTTTACTGTTTTTTACCTAGATAATTATTATTCAGTTTTATAAGAAATTAATAAGCATTTTTGTAAAAAGGAATTAACTTTGCAATCGATTTACAATTATTTAAAAAAGATATCCGAATGGGGTTATTTAACTGGTTCACTCAAGAAGTAGCCATTGACTTAGGTACTGCCAATACACTAATAATATACAATGATAAAGTTGTTGTAGATGAACCTTCTATTGTTGCTTTTGATCGTACAACAAATAAAGTAATTGCAATTGGCCGTCAAGCCATGCAAATGGAAGGTAAAACACACGCCAATATCCGCACAGTTCGTCCGTTAAAAGATGGTGTGATCGCAGATTTCAACGCTGCCGAACACATGATCCGTGGGATGATCAAAAAAATCAACAATGGTAAGGGTTGGTTTTTTCCATCTTTAAGGATGGTAATATGTATTCCTTCGGGTATTACAGAAGTAGAAAAGCGTGCCGTTCGCGATTCTGCAGAAATTGCCGGAGCAAAGGAAGTTTATCTTATTCATGAACCAATGGCAGCCGCAGTAGGTATCGGTATTGATGTTGAGGAGCCTATGGGAAATATGATTATTGATATTGGCGGCGGTACTACAGAAATTGCTGTAATTGCACTTTCTGGTATTGTTTGCGATCAATCAATCCGTGTTGCCGGAGATAATTTCGATTCAGATATTATAAATTATATCCGTCGGCAACACAACATTATGATCGGTGAACGTACAGCTGAAAAAATCAAAATTGAAGTTGGTTCTGCACTTCCGGAGTTACAAGATCCACCAGAAGATTATGCTGTTCAAGGGCGTGATTTAATGACCGGTGTTCCTAAACAAATCACGGTTTCCTATACGGAAATAGCCCATTGTTTAGATAAATCCATTTCAAAGATAGAAGAAGGAATATTAAAAGCATTGGAGATTACCCCTCCTGAACTTTCTGCCGATATATATCAAACAGGTATTTATTTAACTGGCGGAGGAGCTTTATTACGGGGCTTGGATAAACGGGTTCATGCCAAAACGAAACTTCCGGTTCATATTGCAGAAGATCCTTTGCGCGCGGTTGTAAGAGGAACTGGTATTTCACTGAAAAACATAGGCACTTTTAAATTTTTAATGCAATAATAAGATATGAGAAATGAGATTTGAAGCTAGTTTCAAATAAAACAAAAAGATAATCTCATATCTCATTTCCCAACTATAAGATATGCGCAATCTTTGGATATTCATAAGCAGATACAGTACTTTCTTTTTGTTTATCCTGTTTTTTGGAATTGCTGTAGTTTTGGTAATTCGTAACAATTCGTTTCAAAGAGCCAGCGCCCTTAATTCTTCCAACCAAATGATAGGCAAAGCCTATCAAAATGTAGATTACCTAAAAGGCTACTTAAGTCTAAATGAAACGAACCTTGCACTTTCAAGAGAAAACGCTGCTTTAAGAGCCTTGCTAAAAAGCTCAAGCTATGATAATAACGTTGTTGTCAATATAACGCGTGATAGCTTGCAAGAGCCCGAGTATTCTTATATTGAGGCGCGGGTCATCAACAATAGCATCAACCAAAAAAATAATTATCTAACTGTAAACAGAGGCTCAAAACATGGGATACAAAAAGGAATGGGCGTAATTTCCTCTAAAGGAATTGTTGGAATCGTATTAAATGTATCTCCAAACTTTTCCACGATACAGTCTTTATTACATTCGGATACGCGCATCAGTGCCAGTCTTGCAAAAAGCCAGGCATTTGGATCACTCATTTGGGGGCCGCAAGCACATGATCCGCAAAAAGCTTTGTTACGTGATATTCCAAACCATGTTAAGGTTGAAAAGAATGAGCAGGTTATCACTTCAGGATTTTCATTATTCCCCCCGGGAATCATAATCGGAACTGTATTAGAAACCGGCTTAAGTAGCGGGAGCAGTTTCCTAGACATCAGCGTTCGATTAAATAATGATTTTAGTACGTTGCAATACGTTTATATTGTTGTGGACCGATATTCAGGTGAGAAAGAAAACCTGGAAACAAAAAATTTAGAGAATGACTAAATTATTATTAGAAAATATCCTACGTTTTTTGTTGCTGATATTAGCTCAGGTATTTATATTCAAAAATATTGGCTATTATAATCTCGCAGCACCTTTTCCGTACATCATGGCCTTGCTGTTACTTCCTGTCCGCATTCCCAAAACACTGCTCTTTCTTCTGGCATTTTTGACAGGAATTACTGTCGATATGTTTTATGACACATTAGGCATGCATGCAGCAGCCTGCGTTACCCTAGCGTGGGTTCGGGTTATTTTCCTGAATTTAACCCTCCAAGACGATGATCATGATTCTTTTGCATCACCTGGAATCGGACAAATGTCGTTTCGGTGGTTTCTTATATATGCCTTTGTCTTAAGTTTTTTTCATCATCTAACTTTGTATTTGTTAGAAAATTTTACTTTAAATAACATCTTATTCACTTTAACAAGCATCCTATTTAGTTGTATCTTTACAACCGTTTTAATTGTACTTTTCGAATTGATTTTTTATAGAAGGAGAAAACGGTGAATAGCTATTTTGCCAGAAAATTTATTATACAAGGAATTATTATTGCAGCAGCAGTTGTTATTCTCCTACGGCTATTTTACATTCAGGTAATTGATGATTCTTATTATCTTTCTGCGGAAAACAATGTACTACGCAAAGTAATTGTCTATCCGGCACGTGGGGTTATCTTAGACCGAAATTCCAAAGTATTGGTTCAAAATGAACCTGTTTACGACCTTTTAGTCACTCCACGGGAAGTGAAGGATATTGATACCGCTCTTTTTTGCGAATTGATCGATATTGATAAAGAAGGATTTATTAAACGCTTTGCAAAGGCTAAAAGCTACTCTCCATATAGAGCCTCCATATTTGAAAAACAACTCTCTGCAGAAACGTATGCTCGTTTGCAAGAGCAGTTATACAAATTCCGGGGCTTTTATATCCAAAACCGGACAGTTAGAAACTATCCGGACAGCATTGCAGCGCAATTCTTAGGCTACATAAATGAAGTCACGGATAAAGACATCGAAAGAAGTGACGGTTTTTATAAACCGGGTGATTACATCGGTGTTAGTGGAGTTGAAAGAGCATATGAAGATCTGTTAAGAGGACAGCGAGGTGTTCAGAATTTGATGGTAGATGCTTTTAACCGCCCGAAAGGTCACTTTGCTGATGGAAAATATGATACGCTTGCTATTGCCGGTGAAGATTTGATGTCTTCTCTTGACAAGGATCTCCAGGTATTAGGAGAACAATTACTGAAAAACAAAATTGGTACGATAGTCGCAATAGAGCCTTCAACAGGTGAAATATTGAGCTTCGTTAGCAGCCCCTCTTACAATCCAAATATGATGGTCGGCCGTGAGCGGGGCAATAATTATATGAAATTACTGAATGACCCCCATAAACCAATGTTTATACGCCCTATTCAGGCTCAATATCCGCCGGGATCGGTTTTCAAGGTTGTAAGTGCTTTAGTCGCCCAACAAGCAGGAGTGATTACGAAAGACATGCCGTTTTATTGCTCCGGCGCCTATCGCTATGGCAGAAATGGGATTCTACGTTGTACTCACGTACACGGTTCAATAAATTTAGCTTCATCAATTCAAGGTTCTTGTAATCCGTATTACGCTTTTACATATGCAAGGATGGTGGATAGCAGAGGAAAAAAATCTTCTCAAGCCTATAAAGATTGGAGAGAAGCAGTTATGAAATTTGGAATTGGACATAAATTAGAAATTGACCTACCAGGTGAAAATTCGGGGAATCTTCCGACGGCTGACTTTTATACCAAACGCTTTGGAAGTGCCAATTGGACTTCTGCCTATAATATCTCTTTGTCAATCGGCCAAGGGGAAATGGGAATTACGCCGCTACAAATGGCAAATATAATGGCAATTGTAGCAAACAGAGGCTTTTATTACCGTCCTCATTTAATTAAAGCAATAGGAGAAAGGAAAATTACCAAACCAGAATTCACTGAAAAATTATCAGTAGATGTTGATTCAAAATACTTTGAACCTGTTATTGAAGGAATGAGCCGCGCTGTAAACCAACCTGGTGGCACGGCATACTCTGTAAAGATCAAAGGAATTGAAATGGCTGGCAAAACAGGAACAGCACAAAATCCGCATGGTGATAACCATGCCGTATTTTTTGCATTTGCACCCCGTGTAAATCCTAAGATTGCCATCGCCGTTTTTGTTGAAAATGCCGGTTACGGTGGTGTTTGGGCAGCACCGATAGCAAGTATGATGGTAGAGCAATACCTGACAGATACCATAACGATGCCTAAATATATCCAAGACCGGATATATAATGGAAACTTATTACCAAAGGTTAAACAACAAGTTCCGAAACGGGTTCAGAATCCCCAAAAAACAGATAGCACAAAAAAACAGAGTTCAGAACAGCAAAAGCAAGCTCGGAATATCAGGATAAATAATCATGAAATAATAGCGAAGGATGACGAATACGAATCGTAACTTTTTTGGATCTGGAATTGATTGGATCTCTATACTTTTGTGGCTCAGCTTATGTATTATAGGATGGTTTAATATTCATGCTGCAGTATATGATGTTGAAAACCCGAGCATCGTAAGTTTAAATACGAACTACGGAAAACAATTTATTTTTATATTATCAGCTATTGTCCTTGCTGCCACGATCTTAATTATCGATAGCAGATTTTACAGTTCTGTAGCACCAATCTTTTACGGCATTACAATTATCTTATTAATTGTCGTATTAATAGTTGGTAGAAATGTTGGTGGCAATCAGGCCTGGATACCCCTGGGTTCATTTCGATTACAACCTTCCGAGTTTGCCAAGCTTGCAGCATGCTTGATCTTGGCCAAATTCTTAAACGCAAACAGCAATAAAAATCCGAATAATCAAACATTGATTATGGGCACATTGCTTTTATTGCTGCCTGTGGGATTAATCATGCTACAGCCCGACACTGGTTCTGCCTTAACTTTCTTTGCACTTATCTTTGTTTTTTATAGAGAAGGCTATGTGTCAGGCAACTTTCTTCTACTTGGGGGAGCCTGTATAATCTTATTTATCTTGACCTTGCTTTTTTCAGAATGGTTTGTAATCGCTGGTATTGCCGTTCTCTGTGCAGCCGCATTCTATTTTGCAAAAAAAACAAAAAAGAATTTGATGGCCTGTATTATTACCTTTATTTGCTCTTCAATATTCGTATTAGGCGTCGATTTCACTTACAATGAAGTTCTTCAAAGCCATCAACGTAACCGAATTGAGGTTTTATTGGGCAAAATAAATGATCCGCGAGGAGAAGGGTATAATGTTAACCAGTCATTAATTGCTATCGGATCAGGACAATTTCTTGGAAAAGGATATTTGGAAGGCACACAAACCAAGTATAATTTTGTACCGGAACAAAGTACTGATTTTATTTTCTGTACAATAGGAGAAGAATGGGGATTTGTAGGTTCTTCTATTTTAGTGCTAATCTATGTATGTCTGCTACTACGAATCATCCATATTGCGGAGCGACAGCGTTCAACCTTTGCAAGAATATATGGCTATGGGGTTGTGTCAATCTTGTTTTTCCACTTTTTCATCAACATGGGAATGACCTTAGGCATTGTTCCGGTAATTGGTATTCCCTTACCTTTTATAAGTTATGGAGGTTCCTCCTTATGGAGTTTCACTATCCTACTATTTATATTAATTAAATTAGATGCGAATAGAAAAGGTTTATTTAATATTCAATCTTCATAAAACCGTCACGACGGCTCGTGGCAATCCATTGTATCATTCATTTTAATAAATTTACAAAGGCCATTAGCCGTATCGTTTTCTTAAAACAGCATATAGCTTTTCTACACTTGCTTGTTTTGAATCCCAATTATTCTTTTCTGCATAGTTTGTCCTAAGAAAGCGATCCGCATCTTCAAAGCTCTCAAAACGATTTAAAAGTTCGATAGCTTCGCTATAAGCCAGACTATAACCATTAAATAGATCTTTGATAAACATCAGTTTATCATTTAAACTAATTGCAGATTTAATATCTTTAATTCTTTGGGGAGCCTCCTGATATCTTTTAGGCGATTCAGCAGCAGAGTTCACCCCTGATTTTCTCTGTTCAAAAAGCCGTTCATTTAAACTCTTCGGACGATCACTTACCACGTTTACACTCTTCTCTTCTATTACTACTTTACTAACAACCTCTTCTTCACTCGAATCATTTTTTTCAACTGCTTTTTCTTCATTTTTCACAACAGGCGCATTTTCCGGTTGAGGTTGCGCATTAGTAACGGCAGGTTCCTTTACAGGTTCTTCAGGTGTTTCTGGCTCCGGCTGAAAAAATGACTGCTTATTTTCAACAGGTTTCTCTTCTTCCCTGGGCTTAGGTTTATCTTCATTAGACTTGTCTTCAGACTCCTTCGGTTCAGCCTGAGATACGTTATCATCGGAGGTATTTTTTCCTGAATCAGCTTTTGCCATTGGCTCTTCTTCTTTTACAGCCTCTTCTTTGACCCCATTATCTTTTTGCTCAGGAATTTCCTCCTCTGTTTTTTGTGAATCAATTGTTTCACTTTCCGCAATTTCATCACTTATTGGAGGTGTAAAAACAACTGCTTCCTGCTTCTTCTCTTCTTCAGCTCCTTTATTAACTTCTTCTGATCTTGACGAAGCGACCGGAGTATTTTCATCCTCTGTATCCTCATCTTCATGATAGCTAACAGCGTTTGTATTTGTTTCCTCTTCAAGTTTTCGTAAAATGCTCGCATGCTCGGCAAAATAACTGGCATTAACTTCAAAAAGCTGAAATTCAAGGGGATGAACGTCATTTTCGGATTTAGAGATATGCTCAAATTTCGCAGACAATTCCTTTAATAAAACTCCAACCTTCTCAATAATCTCTTCTTTAGATATCATAATGTAATAACTTGCTTTCTTAAAATAATATTGATGATCCGCCAAATCTAATTAATATATTTTCTCGTACAAAGACCAATTTATAATGTCGCTTAAACAATGTAAAGGCATCTTTTTACTTTATATAGTTGGCTTTTATTTGAGCTCCCTTCAAACAATTTACCCAAATATAACGTCTTTAAATAACTTTTGATGCCTTGAGTATAAAATAAATATTTCAGCTTGTTATTAGTGTAGCGATTCTATTATCTTTGAAAATCTCCTAAGTACAGGATTGATAAGTTGACTTACCGAAAAAAATATATAATGAAAAACTTCTTGCTCATTATTTGTCTTTTATTTTATGCGAAAACGGCTACTCCTGAAATTAAGCAGGATGACTTTACTGCGCAGTTAAGCCAGGCGATGAAGATAAGAGATCAATACGATTCAAAAAAAGAAAGACGAATTTCTAATCTTAAAAAAGAAAGTATAACAGTCAACCTATCCATAGCTGACCAATACCTGATAAACCATAAAATTTACGAAGAATATAAGAAATACATCATAGATTCTGCTATTCACTATGTTGTAATAAATAAGGAATTAGCTGAGCACATCGGTGACGAACAACTTGTGTACAAATCGACTATTGAACTCGCTGCCCTTTACTCAACAAACGGAATGTACATAGAGTCTAAAGAACTGTTAGATAACATAAACGTCCGCAAACTTTCAAGTAAACTTATTCCTCTTTATTATGAATCGTATGGTGCCTTTTATAGCCATTATGGACAAAGTAATAATGTCATAAGTTATTTTAATAAAAGTGAACTTTACAGAGATTCTTTATTGACCGTACTGCCGAAAGAAAGTTTAAAATATCAGATATCCTATGCTACAAAACAACTTTATGCCGGTGAAACCAGGGAAGCAAAAAAACTTTTGTTAGCTCTATTGGAGAAAACCAGACGGTCAAATCATCAATATGCGACGATCGCTTACTTTTTGGGTTTAATATATAAAGAAGAAGGAAACCTGGAATTACAGAAAAAATACTTTTCGCTTTCTGCCATCTCTGATGTAGAGAACTCTACAAAAGACAATGCTTCTTTACAGGCATTAGCGCTCACTTATTACAGCATTGGCGACATAGACCATGCTTATATGTTTATGGAGGCTGCCCTGAATGATGCAATTTTTTGTAGTGTACGTTACAGGACGATAGAAAACTCATCCTTCTATCCTATTATCAATGCTTCTTTTCAAGAAAAGGAAAATTATAAAAAGTCTATACTTCGTTCGTACCTCACGTTGATCAGCGTCTTATCGGCTTTTTTATTTGGTGGAATTATATACATCTATTTACAAATGAACAAACTATCGAAGATTAAAAAAGAATTGGATAGTAAAAACACCATGCTGATTAAGTTAAATGAAGACTTGAAAAATACGAATAATAGGCTTTTTGAAGCTGATCATATTAAAGAAGAATACATCGCCCACTTTTTTTATATATGCTCTTCGTACATTGATAAAATAGAAAAATACAGAAATTCATTATATAAAAAAGCCATCAACAATCAATTCAGCGAATTGACAAAAGAACTTAAATCAACGAATCTGGCAAAGACCGAATTGGAAGAGTTATATAAAAATTTCGATATTATATTTCTTAATCTTTACCCAAGCTTTGTAGAAGAATTTAATAAGCTGCTTGCTCCAAACGAAGCAGTTCTTCCCAAATCCGGAGATCTGCTAAATACAGAATTGCGCATTTTTGCCCTGATTCGATTGGGCATTACAGACAGTGTGAAGATCTCAACTTTCTTACGGTATTCTTTGCAGACTGTATATAATTACCGCACCAAGGTGCGAAACAAGGCAGCAGTTTCGCGCAATGAATTAGAAGAAAAAGTAAAGCAAATCGGTACTTTATCCTTGCGTAAATAAAAAAGCTTCTTTTTTGCAGTACTTTTTATAAAGCAAATAAAGATATAAAGCTTTCTATTTTAAGTATTTAGCCTTTAAATGTACTACCTTTTTGAATACAGGTCCTGGTTTCCTTTGTGAAGCAAGGCGTATGACGATATATTTGTATTATCTCTGATATATAAATCAAACCTATTTATTAACTTATGACTCTTTTTAAACTAAAGAAAAGTTTTTTGCAGGCTTTATGCTTGTTATTAGCTTTAACCGTCCCCATGTTTACCATGGCTCAAGAAAAAATACAGGTTGAAGGCCGAGTGACGGATGCAAGTACAGGAGAAGCCCTTTATGGTGTATCGATTGCCGAAAAGGGAACAACCAATGGTACAATGACCGATGAGAATGGGCACTATTCCCTATCGAATGTATCGGGTTCAGCTCTCTTAGTAGTTTCCTATATTGGCTACCATACCGCAGAAGCGAAAGTTTCATCCAACAAATTAGATGTACAATTACAGCCTTCAACAAATATGATGGAAGATGTTATTGTTATTGGCTATGGATCAGTTAAAAGAAAAGATGTGACAACGGCCATTTCCAGCGTATCGTTGGAGGATCTGGAAAAGCGCCCGGTTGTTTCGGCTGCTCAGGCAATTCAAGGCAAGGCTGCTGGTGTGTCAGTTATTCAACCAAATGGTGCTCCGGGTGGAGAAACTTCGATACGTATTCGCGGTACCACTTCTTTTAATGGCAGCAACGACCCTTTGTATGTAGTAGATGGAGTGCCGGTTGATAATATTAACTTTTTATCTCCGAATGAGATTCAGGATATGCAGATCTTAAAAGATGCATCTTCCGCCTCCATTTATGGTTCAAGAGCCGCTAATGGTGTTATCTTAATTACCACAAAAGCGGGCTCGGCCAGTGGGAATGCGAAAATAGCACTTAACAGCCAATTTACTCAAAATACCGTTGCAAATAAGATTACTTCGCTCAATACAGCTCAATATAAGGACCTTCAAGATGAAATTGGTTTAATTTCCCTTCCTGAAGGATTGGAAGATCAAACAGATTGGTTTAAGGAAACCTATTCTAAAGGAACGCTTCAGAGCTATCAGCTCTCTATATCTGATGGAACCGAAAAAATGAAATACTTTCTGTCTGGGGGTTACTTAAACGAAAAAGGAATATTGTCGACATCCTTTTATAAGCGTTATAATTTCAGGGCTAATGTAGACAACCAGGTACGTAGTTGGCTGAATGTAAATGCGAACGTTACCTATTCTGACTATTCAAACAATGGAATTACAACCGGTTTAGGTGCTAACCGCGGCGGAGTAATCCTTTCGGTTATCAATACACCTACTTATGCACCCATCTGGAGTTTGGACAATCCGCAACAATACTATAACAACTTCTATGGAATCGGCAATATAACACACCCGTTGGAAAATATGGCCAGAAGCGAAAACAACAAGGCTAGAGAAAACAGATTGATTGCTTCAGGAAGTGCGCTGATAACTTTAATGCCAGAGTTAACGTATAAGTCTTCTTTTACATTGGATCGCAGAAATGCACTTTCCAGTTCCTTTCTAGACCCTATTTCAACGGCTTGGGGAAGAAATCAATTCGGAGAAGGATCAGATGCACGTAACATGAATACAGTATTGACTTTTGATAATATAGTAAACTATACGAAAGATTTTGACAAACATCACCTTGAAGCAATGGGTGGGACTTCCTGGACTCACTCAGAATATACAAATAATTGGATCAACGGTTCTCATTATAGAAATGATTTAATCCCTACCCTGAATGCAGCCAATAAAATCTCCTGGACGAACACGGGATCCGGAGGATCGGAATGGGCAATCATGTCTTATTTCGCACGTGCAGCCTATAATTACGATAGTAAATACTTATTCACGGCAAATATGCGAATGGACGGGTCATCTAAACTTCACCCTGATCATCGCTGGGGCGCTTTCCCTTCCCTATCGGCAGCATGGCGTATATCTTCAGAGCCTTTTCTAAGTGATGTCGGCTGGCTTAATGATTTAAAGATCCGTGGAGGTTGGGGACAAACAGGAAACCAATCAGGTATAGGTGATTACGCATACTTACAGCGCTACAATATCAATCGGATTGAGTGGTTTGTAGAAGGACAGGAGAATGCCCTTCCTACCATTAGCCAGGCTAACTTAAGAACTTCTGACCTGAAATGGGAAACGACAACGCAATCAAACCTGGGTGTTGACCTTACTGTATTAAGCAATCGTTTAACAGTGAACCTTGACTATTATTATAAAAGGACAAAGGATATGTTGATGTATGTATCCTTGCCAGCGGGGTCTGCCGCGGCCAACAACATCGTTCGTAACGAAGGTGAAATGACAAACCGCGGACTTGAACTCTTTGTAAACAGCAGAAATCTTCAAGGTGATTTTGCCTGGGATACTGAATTCAATATCTCTTTCAATAAAAACCGTCTGGAGAAACTTGAATTACAAAAAATATACAATACTGCGACAACCAGTGATGTCGTTAACGAAACGGTTGTACGAAATGAACCCGGGCGCGCTTTAAGTGGCTTCTTTGGCTACATTAGCGATGGTGTAGACCCGGAAACAGGTGAACTGATGTATCGTGATTTAAATAACGATGGCAAAATTTCCTCTTCTGACCGAACTTATATTGGAGATCCGAATCCGGACTTCACTTTCGGCCTGACCAATAGTTTATCATGGAAAAACTTTAACCTAAGTATCTTTTTGCAAGGGTCTTATGGCAACGATATCTTCAATGCCTCTCGAATTGAAACAGAAGGGATGTATGATGGAAAAAACCAGTCTACACGCGTACTTGAACGCTGGAGAGTGCCGGGGCAACTAACCGAAGTACCAAAAGCGAATTTTGACATTAAAAACTCTACCTACTTTGTGGAAAACGGAAGTTATTTACGTGTAAAAAATGTAGCGCTTTCATACAATTTCAAAGGTGCAAAGTTGAGTCAACTGGGTATCAGCCGTCTGCAGCCATACATATCCGCGAGCAATTTACTTACCTGGACAAACTATACAGGCATGGATCCGGAGGTAAACCAGTGGGGAAATAGTGGTGCAGTGCAAGGTATTGATTGGGGAACATACCCACATAGCCGCGCTGTAGTAGTAGGTATTAATTTAGAATTTTAAATTTAAGCAAAATGAAAGTAAGACATATTTTCTCGTATGCATTAGTGGGTGTATTGCTATCCATGAACGCTTGCTCACTCACTTTTGAGCCAATAGACACATACTCTGACATAACGGAAGGGATAAATGAGGCGGGAGAACAGGCGGTATTTAAAGATAAGGCCGCTGTGGAAAGTCATCTCAAAACACTTTACAACCAAATGCGTGATCGCCAGGAACATTGGTATGTAGATTTGCTCCTGATTGCTGAAGCACATTCTGATAATGCCTATGCAGGCACAACGGGTGCAGAAGTAGTTCCCTTTGAAAACAATGCCATAGAAGGGTCTAACTCAGTGATTAACCGTGACTGGAACCGGTATATGGAAGATGTAGCTCGTGCGAACAAGCTAATTGACAACATTGACGAAGTAGAAGACCAATCATTAACCACCAAAGAGCGTGCTCAATATAAAGCGGAAGCTAAAATATTCAGAGCAATGATCTTTTTTGATATGGTTCGGATATGGGGCAATATCCCGGTAATAACCAAAGAAGCCGGCGATATTACTTCTGAAACAATCCAGGATGTATATGGCGATTACTTTCCTGCTCAACAACAAGAGCTAGACGTTTATAAGCAAATTGAAAGTGACCTATTGGAGGCCCTGGAAGATGCACCAGATAATACAGCCGGCGATAAAACACGCTTTTCTAAATCAGTAGCACGCACGTTGCTGGCAAAGGTATATGCAGAAAAGCCGATTCAAGACTATTCCAAAGTAATTCAATATTGCGATGAAGTGGCCGCCGATGGCTTTGACCTGGTAGAAGACTTTAGTACTTTATTTGGAATGAATGAAGCAAATACAGACGCAAAAGCAAGAAATACAAGGGAGTCTATTTTAGAGGCGCAATTTTTCCCTGGAAGTGGCAATTGGTCTACATGGATGTTTGGAAGGGATATCGTAAACTGGAATAGTAATTTTACATGGGCAAAGTGGATCACTCCTTCAAGAGATCTAATTAAGGCTTTTGAAAGTGAGGGTGATCAAATCCGCTTTCATGAATCGGTTGTATATTATGAAGCCACATGGAGTAACTACTATCCGGCAGCTCACTATCCTTTTATGTATAAAAACAGGTCGGCCTATAGCAGCATTATCAAGTACCGGTATGCTGATGTATTATTGTTAAAAGCAGAGGCATTGATTATGCAGGGGGCACCAGACTTAAATGCAGCAGGAGAAATTATTGATAAAATAAGAGTACGTGCAGGATTAGAAAAATTGAGCAATGCAACGAAAGGCAATAAAGAAGCAATGGTCAATGCTTTATTAAAAGAGCGTCGTTTAGAACTAGCCTTTGAAGCACAGCGTTGGTTTGACTTAGTACGCTTAGGAAAAGTGGAGGAGGTAATGAATTCCGTATTCGCCAAAGATAGCGGGAGAAAAGCCAGAGCATATTTATTTAATGAAAACTCTTATAAATTACCTATTCCTCAAGCGGTAATTGATCAAAATCCGAACCTAGTTCAAAATCCTGGTTATTAATTATTATAAACACTATGAATTATTCTAAATATTTAAAAAAAGGTTGCGTTGTAGTTTGTTTTTTAGGGTCCATTTTATCTGCATGCAGTGCTAATAAAACAGATGTACCGGAAAAACCTGTAGTGCCCGACCCTCCGAAAGAAAATGGCGATGTAACACTGTTCGTAACAACGAATAACCGGTCTAAGGATTTTGAAAAACAATTTGTTGATTTTGGTGACAAATCAAATCTTTCTCCATCTACCATCACCTTAGATCCTGCACAACGGTTTCAGTCAATGGATGGTTTTGGCGCAGCAGTTACCGGTTCAACTTGCTACAACTTAATGAAAATGCAGCCAGAAGATCGCAAGAGATTTTTAGAAGAAACCTTTTCCCAAGAAAAAGGAATGGGACAAAGTTATATTCGTATATCAATTGGAGGTTCTGACTTTTCATTAAGTGAATATACCCTTTGGGATACTCCGGGAGCCGGCAATTTTGCTTTGCAGAGTGAAGAAAAGAATTACGTTATCCCTGTTCTTAAAGAAATTATTGCGATTAACCCCGCTATTAAGATTATGGGTTCTCCTTGGTCAAGTCCACGCTGGATGAAAGTGAACAACTTAACGGATCTTCAACCCTTCAACTCATGGACAAGTGGGCAGCTGAATCCTGCACATTACCAAGATTATGCAGGTTATTTTGTAAAATGGATACAAGCTTTTGAGAAGGAAGGAATTAAAATATATTCCATCACCCCACAAAATGAGCCGCTGAACCGTGGAAATTCCATGTCTATGTTTATGGGCTGGCAGGAACAACAAGCATTTATTAGAGATGCCTTAGGTCCGCAATTAAAAGCAGCTGGTCTTAATCCAAAAATTTACGCTTTTGACCATAATTACAATTATGATAATATGGCTGACCAAAAAGAGTACCCTTTAAAAATATACGAAGATGCTGCAGCAGCAGCCTACATTACTGGTGCAGCCTACCACAATTATGGCGGAAACAGAGAGGAACTTTTGAATATCCATCAAAAGCGTCCTGATAAAGAACTGGTCTTTACAGAAACCTCTATCGGAACCTGGAATGATGGATTAAATCTTGGCTCCCGTTTAATGGAAGACATGCAGGAAGTTGCGTTGGGTACTGTTAATAACTGGGCAAAAGGAGTAATCGTATGGAATTTGATGTTAGATAGCGAAAGAGGGCCGAATAGAGATGGCGGTTGCCAAACTTGCTATGGCGCTGTAGATATTAATAAACAAGATTATAAAACCATTACTAAAAATTCTCACTATTATATTGTAGGCCATCTTTCATCTGTGGTAAAACCAGGCGCAACCCGCATTGGCACAAAAGGCTATAAAGCTTCAGGCATTACCTATGCGGCCTTTGAAAATGTGGATGGCACCTACGCAATGGTTTTGCAGAACAACACGACTGAATTGAAGAAAATAACCTTGGATGATGGTAAAAATCATTTTAGTTATGATGTACCTTCAAAATCGGTGGTTTCTTATCGCTGGCATAAATAATTTAAACTTGAAGAGAATGAAAAAACACATATATTCCATAATGATTTTTACAAGCATCCTTCTTTTTGGTGCTTGTAAAAAGGATGACGTTAAAAAGGCGGGTGAGCCTTTTATTAATTCCAAAACGGATTTTGAAAAGGCGCATTTTGGCGATAGCCTATCCTTTACAATCGATGTAAAGGATGATGAAGTGCCTCTTTCAACGCTGAAAGCTCAATTGTTTTTTAGTGAGGAAATGGTTTCGGAAACAGTAATCCGTACCAAAACAAATGGTGAGTACACAGGTAAACTATACATCCCCTATCTTCCTAATATTCCGAATGGTACCGCAACGGTCAAGCTTATCCTTCAGAATATTAATCTTACAATTACAGAAATGAGCTATGATCTGCCACTTGAGCGTCCTGATTATCCGTTCCTTACTTTGGTAACGGAAACAAAGGAATACCGCATGGAACGTACGGCTTTGTATGAATATGCTTTAAGTGATCAGTTACCAGCGAAGGTAAATGGCTATATAAAAGCACCTGCAGTAGGCACTCAGGGGAATGAACTGACCTTTGGTTGGGAAAACAACGAAATTACACAGGGAGTAACGGGTAATATTCCTTTTTCCAATTCATCTTCAGGGAATTATGATATAACCTTCAATACTTTTGATTATGAGGCTGCGCCATTCATTATTGCATATGCGATCAATGAAAAAGTGATGGAACGTTTAGATGACAATCACTTCCGACTGGATTTAGCTTTATCAAAGGGTGAAGAATTAACGATTGACGGCATTGAAGATTTAGAAAGCTGGTGGCTTGATGCCGACTTTATCAGAAAGGATGATGATGGAAAGCTTTCCTTTGTACCTCAGGACGGAAATTACAGAATTACAGCTGACTTCAAATTAAAGTACTTTATTTTTGAAGTCCTTCAAGGAGGCAGTTTGGCAACGTTGCAACCGGATGGAACAGGTGCCGTCTGGATTATTGGAGATGGTATTGGAAAGCCTTCACTAAGCGCAAATACAGTAGGTTGGGATACGGGTAAAGCACTTTGCTTAGCTCCTGTAGGGGACAAAAAATATCAAATTACCGTTGTTGCCGGCACTACGATGAATGCTAATGATATCAACTTTAAATTCTTTCATCAAAAAGATTGGGGCGGAGAATTCACCAATAACGTATTAAGTACCACGAGCGATATTATCTTTATCGGTGACGGTGCTAATGGTAGAGATTCTGGAAACCTGGGCATTGTAGCAGGAAAATCTTTTGAAAGCGGAGTTACCTACCTATTTACCTTGGACCTAAGTAAAGGTAATGATAAAGCAGTTTTAACGGTTGATAAAAACTAGGTATAGTACTATTTATATAAGGTTGAACAGTTAAAAACAAACAACCCAAACGATTAAAGCAGCAAACAGGAAATCTGTTTGCTGCTTTAATCTTAATGCTTTAATCGTTTTGGTATAACTAATTTAATCAACAAGGTCGGTCTCCTACCCTCTTAAACGTTGATTCTTCTGTTCTGATTTTAGTGAAATCGTCAAGGTAATTGGGGAAATAAATATCTGATAAGCGCATAAATTCGTCTCCGCGCATAAACATATCCATCCCGATGTCCTCAAAACTCTTTTTTCCGCACGCGGCTAATAATTCCATTGCGGCATGCATGGTGTTATGATGAAAATGATAAACACGGTCTTTCTTTTCCGTAACAGCTAAGCCTTTTATCAGCATTTTATTTTGCGTTGCAACTCCCGTAGGGCAGTCATTGGTATTGCATCTCAAAGCCTGAATACAGCCCAGAGAAAACATAAACCCACGAGCACTATTACATAAATCAGCTCCTAAAGATAATGCTTTCAGGAAACTGGCGGCAGATAAAATCTTACCGCTGCAAATAAGTCTCAATTTACTTCTTATTCCATATTTTTCCAAAGACTGATGAACAAAAATCAAGGCTGGTTCCAGAGGAATCCCGACAGCATCAGCAAATTCCAAAGGAGCAGCACCTGTACCACCCTCTGCTCCGTCGACCGTAATAAAGTCAGGATAAATATCCAGCGCATTCATTGTTTCACAGAGTTCTATAAACTCATCTGTTCTTCCTATACAAAGTTTAAAACCAACTGGTTTTCCATCAGATAATTCGCGGAGTGTTGCAATAAATTGAATCAGTTCTTTCGCATTTGAAAATGCCCGGTGATGTTGAGGCGAAAGAATCGTCGTATGCGGTATCAGCCCTCGTATTTCCGCAATTTCCTCGGTATTTTTTATCGCAGGAAGCACGCCTCCATGACCAGGTTTTGCTCCCTGCGATAGCTTTAATTCAATCATTTTCACTTCTTTCCGAAGTGCATTCTTACGAAATGTTTGCGGATTAAAATTACCATCTTCTGTTCGGCAACCGAAATAACCGGTACCAATTTGCCAAACCAGATCTCCGCCTTGTAAGTGGTATTCGGAAATCCCGCCTTCTCCCGTATTGTGATAAAATTCCCCTCTCAATGCTCCTTTATTCAATGCCATAATTGCATTGGAACTCAGAGCACCATAACTCATTGCTGAAATATTTAATCTGGAAGCACTATAAGGTTGCTTACACTGCTTTCCGCCAATTAGAATACGCGGTAATTCCTCTGTAAGCGGAGCAGGGTAAAGAGAATGCCGCATACCTTCATAATCACGATTATTAATTTCCAGCTGCGTACCAAAGGGAGTCGTGGATTCAATATTCTTTGATCGTTGATAAGCTATTGAACGGAGGTTTCTGGAAAATGGTTTTCCATCCGTATTTCTTTCAATAAAGTATTGTTGAAGTTCCGGTGAAATAAATTCAAAAAAATATCGAAAATATCCAAGTAACGGGAAATTCTTTAAAATGGCATGCCTGTCCTGAAGCAAATTGTAAACACCAATTATAAATAATATAAGGACAATCAGTGTCAGCCATATTAAACCTGGATAAAACCATGTAAAGATCAATAATAATAATAAAACCGGAATACCTGCATTAAGAAAAACATTTCTCATTGAATTGATTATTAGATTTATACAATAATGTTATCCAGATCCAAATTTATTTTAACGCTTCAAGAATTGGCTCTCCTATACAGCCATTAGGTTGTTGAACATTCAACAGAGCCGCAAGAGTCGCAGCGATATCAGTCATATGCGTTGGTCTGCTTGTCTTGCCCGGATTAACTCCCCAGCCCATAAAAATTAAAGGAATATGAGAATCATATGGATTCCATGCAGAATGTGACGTACCTGTAGGATTCGCAGAACCACTACTATACCATCCCGGATTTAAAATAATCTGAATCTCACCACTTCTCAAATGATTATAGCCATTAATTATTCTTTCACGTAAAAGCTTTGGAATGGATGCCATCTGAACCTTTTCCATATCTACAACATACGTCACGCCTTCTTGTTTACTTAAAAATTTAATAGCTGCCAATTTAATCGCTTCAATATCCAATTTCTTTTCACTGATCAGCTTGTGGTTCAAATGAGCCTGGTAATTCATCAAACTTAATATGATCTTTTCTGCACCAAATTTTGTTTGAAGAACCTTATTCAGCTCAGTCAAAATCTTTCCGGTCGCCCAAGGATTGGCTGGAATATTATTATCTTTTAAAAAATTGATGTTATGTGCGCCCCCGTGATCAGCAGTTAAAAAAACGGTATACTCGCCAACGCCAACTTTTTTATCCAAATACTTGAAAAATTCACCTAAATCTTTATCCAATCTCAAATAAGTATCTTCTGTTTCAATCGCATTCGGTCCAAACTGGTGTCCTACATAATCAGTTGAAGAAAGACTTAAAGCTAAAAAGTCACTTACCACATTCTTACCCAACTTCTCATTTTCAACTGCAGCTTTCGCCATTTCGATGCTCAGTGTATTTCCATAAGGAGTACTTCTTATTATTCCAGCACCGCTGGTTTTATACAATTCAGCTGTATTAATAGGGAAAACCGGTTTATCAGCACCCTTAAATTTACCTTCATACCGGTTATCATCTGCTGAACTTTGTACATAGGACTTAATCGGATATAAAGTTTCCCATCCCTGATTAAGGTATTTTTCAACTAAATTCTGCTTGTTAAAATCATCAACCCAGCGAGGTAATTTTTCCATATAATAGGTAGATGTAATAAAGTTACCAGATTCACCATCAAACCAGTAAGCAGCATCTGCACTGTGCCCTGCAGGAAAAATGCTTCCACGGTCTTTAAGCGCTACGCCGATAACCTTTGAGCGAAAGTTGGTAGCTAATTGTAGTTCATCAGTAATGGTGGTCGTCAGTAAATTTCTTGGCGACATTTCCCCGGCATTCGAAGTACTTCCAACAGTTTTAACCATTTTATCTTCTGTGCAATACATCGTTTCACCCGTGGCATTGATTATAAAATCGTTTCCCGCAATTCCATGAATAGAAGGCACTGACCCTGTATATACTGTTGAGTGCCCAATAGCAGTGACAGTCGGCACATAATCAATATTTGTATTATTGGCGTTAAATCCTTGATTGATCATCCGTTTAAAACCGTCATCGCCAAATCTGTCATAAAAGCGATATAAATAATCCCAGCGCATTTGATCTACTACTATTCCTACAACTAATTTCGGATGCGACAATTCAGCAGACTTCGTTTTCTTTTCCGGTGAAGAAAATGAACAAATCGAAATCAAAAGAAAAGCAAAAGTTAGAAAAGAATAGGGAAAAAGTTTTTTCATTGTTTTAGTTATTTATTATTTGATAAATCTAAGCTACAAAATACTCAGAGCTTTCAACCCATTTTCCATAAAAAATGGCTATTTATTAAAAAATTAATACTTTAGAGGAAAATAAACCAATGAATCAATCTTCACTTAACACTGCCTTAATTACGAACGATGCGGTAGTTTTCGGACTGCTTATGACTATTCTAGCATTGATTTTTTATACCTCAAGAAAAAAACAAGGTTTTTGGAATAAATTTTATAAATACGTTCCCTCTGTTTTACTTTGTTACTTTATTCCTGCTTTGTTAAATACATTTGGAATTATTTCTGGTGAACAATCAGGCCTTTATAGAATGGCTTCGCAGTATCTGCTTCCAGCTAGTTTGATTTTATTAACCATTGGCATTGATATGCAGGGCTTGAAACGCTTAGGTCCAAAGGCTATCTACATGTTTTTTGCAGGTACAATTGGCGTTATTATCGGCGGCCCCATTGCCTTTGCCTTGGTAGGAAGTATCTTTCCAGACATCTTTCACTTTGGTGAAGAAGAAACCTGGCGCGGATTGTCAACAATTGCCGGTAGCTGGATTGGTGGAGGTGCAAATCAAGCAGCCATGCTAGAAGTTTTCGGAGCCAGTAAAACACTCTTTGCTCAAATGATTGCGGTAGATGTAATTGTTGCCAATATATGGCTGGGTATACTTTTATACAGTTCTCAACATCGCGATAAAATCAACAAATTTCTGAAAGCTGATAATTCTGAAATTTTATTGCTAGAGCAAAGGATGGAAAAGTTACACCTTGAAAAAGGAGTAAAAGAAACCGGCACAAGCGAGTGGATGGTTATTCTCGGAGTAGCATTTGGCGGCACGGGCCTTTCTCATTTTTTAGCTGATTACATTGCACCTTGGATTGAAGCAAACTACCCGAATCTGACGCAGTATTCATTAACAAGTGGATTTTTCTGGATAGTCATTATTGCCACTACAATTGGTCTGTTTCTATCTTTTACCAAAGTCAGGAACCTTGAAAGCTATGGAGCTTCTAATGTAGGATCTTTATTTCTTTATGTGTTGGTTGCAACAATTGGGATGAGCATGGATTTAAAAGCTCTGTTTGATAATCCGAAGTTTTTTATGATTGGAGGGATATGGATTTTGATTCATGCAACTATCATGATTATTGTAGCACGGATTATAAAAGCACCTCTATTCTTAATGGCTGTTGGGAGTCAAGCAAACATTGGAGGAGCTGCATCTGCACCGATTGTTGCTGTAGCTTTTAATAAATTTCTAGCGCCGGTTGGAGTCTTATTAGCCGTTTTAGGATATGCAGTCGGCACATACGGAGGCTATGTATGTGGATTGATTATGCAATGGGTTTCTGGAGTCATGATTTAGTAATTCTAATAAGCTTAAGCCATATTGCAAATTTCCTAACTTTATATTCAAGTTTTGAATAAAATTAAGGCAGGAATCTTAATTAAGCGAAAACTCAAAATAAACAGGCACATGATCAGAAATTGATCTGGCTTTCTTCAAATCGGAAAATGCCTTGAAAAAAGGGATAATACCCGCTGCAATGAATTTAACTCTTTCCTGGTTGTAAAAGAAATTATCAAACTCAGAAGCCATACAATCACCGTTTATGCACTTTTGTTTTAAAGACGTCTTTACACCCTGTAAGGATGAAGCATAGCCCATCTTTCTTAAGGGGTTAAATACGGTATGGGATTGAGGCAGATTAAAATCCCCGCAAAAGATCAGGTTATCATCAGGATAGGATTGCGGAAAAAACTTAAAATACTTTATCTCCGTTTCAGGCTGTTTCGACTTGGTAATGGCATGAAAATTAACGAGTGTAAAAGTTTTACCATTCGAATTTAATCGGATGAAGAAAGGCTCCCGATCAATTTGTTTGCTAAACTTCTGTTCCAACCATGCTTCACCAACTTTTTCCAGTTTACTGGTCTTCCAGATAAAGGCATACCTTTCTGTTTTATGTGGAGAGCTTAGAGTCGGTTCACTGATGGAATAATCCCATTTTGCTCCTTTTCTATTCAATTCATCGTGCAAACGGGCAACTGCTTGCGCACCACCATAACCTGCCACAACCTCTTGAATAGCGATTACATCAAAAGCTTTAACTGTATTTGCAATAAATTCAATTTCCTTATCACTTTTGGTTTTTCCAAAATTCTGCAAATTCCAGGAACAAACGCTTATTGTTGATTGTCCGTAACCTGAAAAGGATATAATGAACAGGATAACAATCAGAATAGCCTTTCTTGAAAAGGATTCTAATAGTTTTTACTGCTTGGTTTAATGTGGGATAAAATCAATTGAGCTGGGTTAACCTCCATAAATTATGGAGCGCTAAGATAGGAAGCTTTTCCAGAATTAGACCTTGTAACACATTCAAGATGTCCACATTGTTTACTTTTTCTTATTTTCGACACAAAACAACATATAGGTTTATCCAATTGGTTTCTGGAATCATGATTTAGTAAATTTTAATAACCTCATTTTCAACAAGAAAAACGATATTTCTTAATTAATTCAATATTTTCTTTAAAAAACTTTTCAAAAATGAAAAAAGAAGCTACATTTGCATTCCTCAAACAGAGAAAAACAATAGCTTTTTAATGTTTAAGGTGCCATAGCTCAGTTGGTAGAGCAAAGGACTGAAAATCCTTGTGTCGCTGGTTCGATTCCAGCTGGCACCACAAAAAAAGCCTTCTACATAACGTAGGAGGTTTTTTTGTTTAAAGCGTTGTCTGTTTCCTTCGCAGTTTGTGAAAATTTATAATTTCCGAAAGTTCTCTAAAACTATTATTTATCATCTTTTTCCATAATTTTCCAACTACCAGATTTGATTAAACCCACTCTCTTTAAGATATTTTCCTCTCGCATTTTACGTATATGATACTGGATCAGTGCAAAAAGTTGTGGAGCAGAAGAAAAATTACGCATAGATATTGGTTAGTCTGAACAAAAAATACTTCACATCGCGCACGCCCCTTAAATTTGATCGAAAAGCTTTTACTTTAGC
>Ga0160444_100116_pt1 | contig 83971 bp, 67 predicted proteins | sample HID1972K_E1MG_FD_108232 | JGI IMG/M metagenome (GOLD analysis project Ga0160444, IMG submission 108232) | Enriched pill bug-associated microbial communities from UW Madison campus, WI, USA - HID1972K_E1 MG | ecosystem: Host-associated > Arthropoda: Insects > Digestive system > Unclassified ... | reverse complement strand
GACGTGATGCTGGTTCTGCTGATCATCTTCATCGTGACCGCGCCGATCATGACCTACCCGATCGCCGTGGATCTGCCGCAGCGCGTGCTCAACCCGCCACCGGTGACGGTCGAGCCGCCGCCGCCGATCGAGCTGCGGGTCGATGCCAGCAACCAGGTGTTCTGGAACAACAGCCCGGTGGCCGTGGCCGAACTGCAGCAGCGGATGGAACAGGAGGTCCAGCGTGACCCGACCAACCAGCCGGAACTGCGGATCGATGCGAGCCCGGACTCGGAGTACGACGTGATGGCCAAGATCCTGGCCGGCGCGAAGAACGCCCAGATGAAGAAGATCGGTTTCGTGCAGCAGTAAGCGCGGATGCAACATCGCAACACGCAGTCATGACGCGACTGGAAAACGCCCCTGGAGACAGGGGCGTTTTTTTGTCCGCCGGCTCCGTCGGCAATCCGAGCGCCGTGGCGCGCGGGCCGCTATCATCCGGCGATGCTCGCCCTCTTCGACACCCTGCGGTACTGGCTGGATGCCATCCCCCACCTGCGCACGGTGCTGGTCGTCGCCTATGTGCTCTACCTGCTGGGGCTGTTCGCGTGGATCATCCTGCAGAAGCGCGAGCCGGTCGCCACGCTGAGCTGGATCCTGTCGCTGGCCGCGCTGCCGTGGATCGGGCTTTTCATCTATTACCTGCTCGGCCCGCAGAAAGTGAAGCGGCAGCGCCTGCGCCGCGGCCGCTCACGCTCGGGCATGGAGCATTACCGCAGCGTCTGCCCGCCCGACGCGGACTGCACCGAACTGGCGGCGATCGGCCAGTCCACCACGGGCCTGGCACCCAGCAGCGCCACCGAAGTGGAATGGCTGGTCGATGGCGGGGCCACCTACGCGGCGCTGCTGGAAGCGATCGGGCAGGCACGCGACCACGTCCATCTGGAGTACTACATCTTCGAACCCGACCACGTCGGCACAGCGGTCCGCGATGCGCTGGTCGAGGCCGCGCGGCGTGGCGTGCAGGTGCGCCTGCTGCTCGACGCGGTGGGCGCCGGCAGGATCCGTCCGCGCTTCCTGAAGCCGCTGCTGGAGGCCGGAGGCGAAGCGATATGGTTCCACCCGCGTCAGCTGCTGAAGCCGTTCAAGCGGCCCTGGTTGAACCTGCGCACGCACCGCAAGTTGGTGGTCATCGATGGCGAGCTGGCCTTCACCGGTGGCATCAACATCACCGACGCGGAGGATGAACGCCGCGATCCGGATGCATACCGCGACCTGCACATGCGCCTGCGTGGCCACGTGGTGCGCAGCCTGCAGCTGGTGTTCGTGGAAGACTGGCTGTACGCCAGCGGACAGGAACCGAAGCAGCTGGAACTGGAACGGCTGTGGCCGCGCGACATGCCGTCGCGCGCGGACGGCGGCATCGCCGCGCAGGTGCTGGTGTCCGGCCCGGATTCGGGATGGGAAACCATCCATCGGCTGCACGTGGCCGCCATCCACGAGGCGCGCCACCGGGTATGGCTGGTGACGCCCTACTTCGTCCCCGGCGAGGCGGCGCGGATGGCGCTCACCTCCGCCGCGCTGGGCGGCCTGGACGTGCGCCTGCTGGTCCCCAAGCGCAGCGATTCCTGGTTCGTCACCCAGGCCGCGCGCTCCTACTTCGACGAGCTGCTGCAGGCCGGGGTGAAGATCTTCGAGTACGGTCCGCGCATGCTGCATACCAAGGCCTTCGTCGCCGACGACGAGGTGTGCATCGTCGGTACGGCCAACTTCGACCACCGCAGCTTCCGGCTCAACTTCGAACTGTCGATGATGCTGCGCGACCATGGGCGCACCGCCGAACTGGCCGGCATCCTCGAACATGAGTTCGCCTGTGCCACGCAGATCCACAACGACCGCAACCGCGCCCTGTGGACGCACCGCCTGCCGGAGGCGTTCGCGCGCCTGGCCTCGCCGTTGCTGTAAGCGCAGCGATACACTGCGCACACCTTTGTACGGCTTCGTTCCATCGCAATGACCCGCCTGAGTGTCAACGTCAACAAGATCGCGGTACTGCGCAACTCGCGCGGCGGCCAGGAGCCGGACGTGCTGCGCGCGGCCCAGGCCTGCCTGGACGCCGGGGCGCATGGCATCACCGTGCATCCGCGGCCCGATCGCCGCCACATCACCGCCGAGGACGTGCATGCGCTGTCCGCGCTGACCACCGTACGCGGCGTGGAGTTCAACATCGAAGGCAACCCCTTCGCGCCGCCGCGCCCGGGCTATCCGGGCCTGCTGCCGCTGTGCGCGGCGACCCGCCCGGCGCAGGCGACGCTGGTGCCGGACGGCGACGGGCAGCTTACCTCCGACCACGGCTTCGATTTCCAGCGCGATGGCGAGCGCCTGCGTCCGCTGGTGGCCGAGCTGAAGGCGATGGGCTGCCGGGTAAGCCTGTTCGTGGATGCGGACAATCCACATCTGGAGCAGGCGGCCGCCGTGGGCGCCGATCGTATCGAGCTGTACACCGGTCCTTATGCCGAAGCGCACGCCGCCGGCGATGCCGGTGCGATGCTGGCCTTGTTCGCCGATGCCGCGCGCCGCGCCCAGGCGGCCGGGCTTGGCGTCAACGCCGGGCACGATCTTTCACAGCAGAACCTGCGCGATTTCCTGGCCGGCGTGCCGGGCGTGCTGGAGGTGTCCATCGGCCACGCCCTGATCGGCGAAGCACTGCATGACGGTCTGCAGGCCACGGTGGAAAGGTATCTGGCGTTGCTGTGAGGTCCGCGGCCCGTGCCTTGATGGAACATATATGTATCGTATATGATGCATATATATCTTGATCAAGGAACCGCCATGGGCATCGTCAACATCGATGACGCGCTGCATGACCAGCTGCGCCGCGCCTGCACCGTGAGTCATCGCTCCATCAATGCGCAGGCCAACTTCTGGATCAGGATCGGCATGCTCTGCGAGATGCATCCCGACCTGGGTTTCCAGGACATCGTGGCTGGCGAGCTGCGTGCCGCTGGAGTGCAGCCCACGACCCTGGCGCCGCAGCGGCCCTCATGATCAAGCAACCGGCGGAGCTCGCCCTGATGGCCACTGCCGGCGAGCTGCTGGCCCAGGTGTTTCATCGCCTCGACCAGCTGCCGCTGGAGGGCCGCAGCACGCTGCAGATCAACGACTTCGTCGAGCGGATGATCGTCGATGAGCTGCAGGCACGGCCCGCCAGCAAGGGCCAGTACGATTTCCCCTATGTGCTGAACGCCTCCATCGACGACGTGGTCTGTCACGGGGTGCCTTCAGCGGACGAGGTGCTGCGCAGCGGGCAGATCGTCAATCTGGACATCACCCTGGAAAAGAACGGCTATATCGCCGATTCCAGCACCACCTACCTGGTCGGTGAGGTGGCCTACCCGGCGCGGAGGCTGGTCCAGGCGACCTACCGCGCGATGTGGAAAGGCATCGCCGCGGTGCGTCCGGGCGCGCGGCTGGGCGACATCGGCCATGCCATCGCCCGCTTCGCCCGCGAGCACGGTTACAGCGTGGTGAAAGAGTACTGCGGCCACGGCATCGGCCGTGAAATGCACGAAGCACCCCAGATCCTGCACTACGGCCGTCCGGGTACCGGGCTGGAACTGGAGGAAGGCATGGTGTTCACCATCGAGCCGATGCTCAACCAGGGCAAAGCGGCGATCCGCTCGCTGCCCGGCCAGTGGCCGGTGCACACCCGCGATGGCGGGTTGTCGGCCCAGTTCGAGCATACCGTCGCCGTTACCCGGACAGGCGTCAGGGTACTGACCCTGCGGCCGGGGGAAACGCCGTTGTGTGCGGTGGGCTGAGGCCGGAGCGGCCGGTCGGAGAGGTGCGGTGGGCCGTCTCAGACTTTGAGACGCCGGGCGCCTAAGCTGTTGCCATGGGTATTGCGATCAAAGGCCGCGGCTCGACCTCCTGGCTGGCGGGCCGTTTCGAATCCACCGTCAGCGAGGCGGTGGACGATGGCTGGGAGGTGGACGAGAGCGAGGAGTTCGCCGCTGGGCGGCTGCGCACCGAAGTACGCGCCGAAACCGCGCGCAGCATCATCACCCGCAATTCCTCTCCGGACGTTGGCTTCAGCCAGTCGGTCAATCCGTACCGCGGCTGCGAGCATGGCTGCTCGTACTGTTTCGCGCGGCCGTCGCATGCCTACCTCAACCTCTCTCCCGGCCTGGACTTCGAAACCAAGCTGTTCGCCAAGACCAACGCGGCGCAGCTGCTGCGCCGGGAGCTGGCCAGGCCCGGTTACGTGCCGCAGCCGATCGCACTGGGCATCAATACCGACGCGTACCAGCCGATCGAACGCAAGTTCAAGCTGACCCGGCAGCTGATCGAGGTGATGCTGGAGACCCGGCATCCGTTCTCGCTGATCACCAAGAACGCGATGGTCGAGCGCGATATCGATCTGTTGGCGCCGCTGGCGGAGCAGAACCTGGTCAGCGTGCATTTCTCGGTGACCTCGCTGGACCCGCACCTGTCCGCGAAGCTGGAGCCACGCGCCGCCGCGCCGCACGCACGCCTGCGCGCAATGAAGCGGCTGCATGACGCCGGCGTGCCGGTCGGGGTGATGGTGGCGCCGGTCATTCCGTGGATCAACGACAGCGAACTGGAAGCGGTGCTGGAGGCGGCGCGCGATGCCGGTGCGCGCAGTGCCGGCTATGTCCTGCTGCGGCTGCCGCTGGAAGTGGCGCCGTTGTTCCGCGACTGGCTGGACACCCATCACCCGGATCGTGCCGCGCACGTGATGAGCACGATCAACCAGCTGCGCGGAGGCAAGGATTACGACAGTCGCTTCGGCACCCGCATGCGCGGCGAAGGTGCCTATGCGGACCTGCTGGCCAACCGCTTCAGGCTGGCGCGCAGGCGGCTCGGCTTCGACGCGCAGAACAGCCACTGGCCGAAGCTGGACTGCAGCCGGTTCCAGAAGCCGCTGCCGCCCAAGGTGGATTCGCCGCAGGGCAGCCTGTTCTGATACGGCGCTGCCGCGTTGGCGTGGCGCGACGCCCGGTGTCGGCGTGTCACTCGCCGTATAGTGCGCGCGCTTCCTGGAACAGGATCCAGCTGGTGGCGATGAACTTGTCGCCGCCCTGCGGACGGTTGCCGCGATGGGTATGGGTGAAGGCGGTGGGGGCGATCAGCAGGCTGCCGGTACGCGGGGCGACCTTGCGGCCCTGGAACAGGAACTCGGTTTCGCCTTCTTCGAAGCCGTCGTTGAGATACAGCGTCCACAGCAGGTGCCGGTGCAGGGTTTCGGCGCGCGCGTCCTTCGGATAAAGCTCGCAATGCCAGTAGGGATAGCCACCCTCGCCCGCCGCATACCACTGCAGGTTGATCGCGCCTGGCCGCAGGCAGGTGCGGGCCAGCTCCGACAGGGTGGCCGCGTTCATCGTCGGGAAGTCTTCGGCGGTCAGCCGCCGGGGTTGGCCCTGGCTGTCCTGCACCTGCAACATCAACGGTGCGATCAATGCCTGTGGATAACGGCGTAGATAACTCAGCAGCGCGCTGAAAACGGCTTGCTGCAGCACGCCTTCCACGTCAGCCCAGGCGGCCAGCCCGCTGATGCGAAGATCCTTGCTGCGCTTGAGTTCCGGGTATACACCGCTGCCAACCGCCCCAGGCTGCAGGAGGTCGCTTGCGCGCAGCCGGGTCACGATCGCCTCGCACACCTCGGCGGGCACCGCGTTGTGGATCACTTCAATGAAATCGACCGGATCCTGCGCGTGCATGCATGCATCCTTCGCCAGCGGGCCTCCGATGGTGCCCACTGGCGACAGCGATGTCACGTCATCGCGCTTTCATCCGCCGCGGTGATAGCGCTCGGCTTCGGCCACTTCGTCGCGCGAACCGAGGAACACCGGAACGCGCTGGTGCAGCTGCCCCGGCTGGATGTCGAGGATGCGCTCGCGTCCGGTCGAGGCCGCTCCGCCGGCCTGCTCGACCAGCATTCCCATCGGGTTGGCCTCGTACATCAGGCGCAGCTTGCCGGCCTTGGACGGATCCTTGCGGTCCCACGGATAGATGAAGATGCCGCCGCGGGTCAGGATGCGGTGCACGTCGGCGACCATGCTGGCGATCCAGCGCATGTTGAAGTTCTTGCCGCGCGGGCCTTCCTCGCCGGCCAGCAGGTCTTCGACATAGCGCTGCATCGGCGCTTCCCAATGGCGCTGGTTGGACATGTTGATCGCGAACTCCTGCGTCGAGGCGGGAATCTGCATGCCCTGGGTGGTCAGCAGGAACTCGCCGGTTTCGCGGTCCAGGGTAAAGGCGTGGGTGCCATGACCAACGCTGAGCACCATCTGCGTGCTCGGCCCATAGATGCAGTAGCCGGCTGCGATCTGCCGGGTGCCCGGCTGCAGGAAACTTTCATCGCTGGGGCATTCCACGCCCGGCGGGCAGCGCAGGACCGAGAAGATGGTGCCGACCGACACGTTGACGTCGATGTTGGAGCTGCCGTCGAGCGGATCGAACAACAGCAGGAAGTCGCCACGCGGGTAGCTGTCCGGCACCGGCTGGGAGTGGTCCATCTCCTCGGACGCGCAGGCCGCCAGGTGGCCACCCCAGGCATTGGCCTCGAGCAGGATGTCGTTGCTGATCACGTCCAGCTTCTTCTGCGCCTCGCCCTGCACGTTGCCGGTCCCGGCCTCGCCCAGCACACCGCCCAGGGCGCCCTTGCTGACCGCGATGGAGATGCTGGTGCAGGCACGGCCCACCACGGCGATCAGCTGGCGCAGGTCGGCGTTGATGCGGCCGGCATGCTGTTCCTGGATGAGGAAGCGGGTCAACGACGTGCGGGACATGGGCAGGCAAGCCTCGAGCGACAGAAGGAGGCGCTTATTGTCGCGCGCCCGCACGAAAAAGGGGACGGAGGGGATTAAGTCGTAATCCGCCTGCTCAAGCGGGCCGAAAACGACTTAATCCCCTCCGTCCCCTTTTTGGGGGTTACCTGACGGCGGCGATGGCCTTGGCCACGTAGTCGAGGTTGTTCTGGTTCAGCGCGGCCACGCAGATGCGGCCGGTGCCGACGGCGTAGATGCCGTAGGTATCGCGCAGCGTTTCCACCTGGGTACGGCTCAGGCCGGAATACGAGAACATGCCGGTCTGGTCGTTGATGAAGGCAAACTCCGGCGCGCCTGCCGCGGCCAGCTTTTCCACCAGTCCATGGCGCAGGGCGTGGATGCGCTCGCGCATCTCCGTCAGTTCCTGCTCCCACAGCGCACGCAGCTCGGGGCTGGTCAGCACGCCGGCCACCAGCGCCGCGCCATGGTTGGACGGGCTGGAGTAGATCGTGCGGATGATGCGCTTGACCTGCGACTGCACGGCCCTGGCGGCGTGGGCATCCGGCGCGACCACCGACAGCGCACCGATGCGCTCGCCATACAGCGAGAACGACTTGGAGTACGAGTTGGCGACCACGAAGCTGTCGATGCCGGCTTCGGCGATGATGCGCACCGCGGCGCCATCCTGTTCGATGCCCTTGTCGAAGCCCTGGTAGGCCATGTCGATGAACGGGAACAGCTGGCGGTCACGCAGTACGTCGGCGACCTGCTTCCACTGCGCCACGGTCAGGTCGGCACCGGTCGGGTTGTGGCAGCACGCGTGCAGCAGCACCACGGTGCCCGGCTGCAGCCTGCCGAGATCGGCCAGCATGCCGGCGAAATCCACGCCGTGCGTGGCCGGGTCGAAGTAGGTGTACTCGAGGACCTCGAAGCCGGCCGCGCCGAACACCGCGCGATGGTTCTCCCAGCTCGGATTGCTGATGGCGATGGTGGCGTGCGGCAGCAGCCGGTGCAGCAGGTCCGCGCCGATGCGCAGCGCGCCGCTGCCGCCGATGGTCTGCGAGGTGGCCACGCGGCCAGCGGCCAGCAGCGGCGAATCCGCGCCGAACACCAGCTCGCGGGTGGCCTGGGTGTAGGCCGGCAGCCCGTCGATGGGCAGGTAACCACGCGGCTTGGCTTCGGTGGCGAGCTGTTCCTCGATCTGCCTGACCGCGCGCAGCAGCGGGATACGGCCGCTCTCGTCGTAGTAGATGCCCACACCCAGGTTGACCTTGGTCGGACGGCTGTCGGCGTTGTACGCCTCGGTCAGGCCCAGGATCGGGTCGCCCGGGACCAGTTCCACGTTTGCAAAGAAGGACACGGCGGTACTCATTCGGTAAGGGGAGAAGAAAGCACGCGGCAGGATCGCGGTCGCAGCGGCCACGACCCTGCCATCGTAACAAAGGGTCCCGCCGGCGACCCACTTGCCGTCACGCGGTTGCACGTACGATGGCAGGCCCCCGCACGCCGGCCCGGACCGAAATGATGAAACCGCCGCCCCCACGTTCCCGCCTGCCTGTCCTGTGTACCCTGCTGCTGCCTGCACTGGCCGCCGCGCAGGCCAGCCCGCCCTCCACCCTGGCCACGGTGGAGGTGCAGCAGGCGCGGGTGCCCGGGGTGGACCCGTTCGCACTGCCAGCCAGCACCGATACGGTATGGATCGACGACGACCGCAGCGGCGCACAGGCCCAGCTTTCCGAGGCGCTGGGCGGCATTCCCGGGCTGGTGGCGCGTGATCGCCAGAACTTCGCCCAGGACACCCAACTGTCGATCCGTGGCTTCGGCGCACGCTCCAGCTTCGGCGTGCGCGGCGTGCGCGTGCTGGTGGACGGCGTCCCGGCGACCATGCCCGATGGCCAGGGCCAGCTCTCGCATGCCAGCCTGCTGGCTGCCGAGCGCATCGAGGTGCTGCGTGGGCCGTTCTCGGCGCTGTACGGCAACTCCTCCGGCGGCGTCCTGCAGGTACACAGCGCACGCGGACGCGCCGGGGACCCATGGCGGCTGCGGATGAACGTGGGCGCCGACAACACCGTCAGCGTCGGGGCACAGCTGCGCGGCGTACAGGGGCCGGTGGACTACAACGTCGCCGCCAGCCATTTCCGCACCGATGGCTGGCGCGACCACAGCCGCGCGCGCCGCGAATCGCTCAACGCGCGGCTGGGCATGGCGCTCGGCGATGACCGCCTGGAACTGCTGCTCAACCATCTGGATGCACCCGATGCGCAGGATCCGCTGGGGCTGACCCGTGCCCAGGCCGCCGCCGATCCACGCCAGGCCACGGCGGTCGCGCATGAGTACGACACCCGCAAGTCCGTCCGCCAGAGCCAGGCCGGCCTGGTCTACAGCGGCGAGCGCGAGGAACAGCGCTTCCGCCTGATGGCCTATGCCGGCCAGCGCGAAGTGACCCAGTTCCTGGCCATCCCGCCCGCTCCCCAGGCCAACGCGCTGCACGCGGGCGGCGTCATCGACCTGCAGGGCGACTACGGTGGCCTGGACGCGCGCTGGGGCTGGAATGGCCAGCTGGCCGGCAGGCCGCTGGACCTCACCGCCGGCATCAACGCCGACCGCCAGCGCCAGCACCGCACCGGCTATGAAAACTTCATCGGCGACGCGCTGGGAGTGCGTGGCCGTCTGCGCCGCGACCAGCGCGATACCGTGCGCAACGTGGACCAGTTCATGCAGGCGTGGTGGCAGTGGAGCGAACGCTGGTCGCTGCTGGCCGGAGTACGGCACAGCACGGTGCGTTTCGGCTCCGACGACCGTTACATCGAGGACGACAATCCGGACGACAGTGGCCGCCGCCGCTACCAGGCGACCACGCCGGTGGCCGGTATCAGCGTCGCGGTGACGCCGCGCTGGCGCCTGCATGCCGCGGCGGGCCGTGGCTTCGAAACGCCCACCTTCAACGAGCTGGGGTATCGCGCCGACGGCCAGGCGGGGCTGGCGCTGGACCTGTCCGCGGCGCGCAGCCGCAATGTGGAAGTGGGCAGCAAGTGGCAGGCACAGGACGGCCATCGCCTGGAGCTGACCCTGTTCCGCGCCGACACCGACGATGAGCTGGCGGTTGCCAGCAACACCAACGGGCGCAGCACCTACCGCAACATCGGCCGGACCCGCCGGCAGGGCGCCGAGCTTTCCTGGCAGCAGCCGCTGGCCAACGACCTTGAGCTGCAGCTGGCCTGGACCTGGCTGCAGGCGCAGGTACGCAGCGGCTACCTTGCCTGTGCCGGCAGCGGCTGCAGCGTGCCCGACACCCTTGTTCCGGCCGGCAGCCGGTTGCCCGGCGTGCCGCGCCAGCAGGCGCAGGTGAGACTGCAGTGGCAGCCACGCGACTGGCAGTGGGCGGCCGAAGTGGCGGCCAGCAGCGATACCGTGGTCGACGACCTCGCCAGCGAACGCGCGCCGGGATATGCGCTGCTGAACCTGGAAGCCGGACGCCGCTGGCAGCGGGGAACCGGCGACCTGCGGGTGTTCGCGCGGGTGGACAACGTGCTGGACCAGCGCTACATCGGCTCGGTGATCGTCAACGACGGCAACGGTCGTTATTACGAGCCCGGCCCGGATCGCCGTGGCAGCATCGGTGTGCAGTGGTCATGGCGGTAAGCGGGCGCTGATCCATGGAGCGGAGCCATGCTCCGCTGCGGGGCGTGTGCAATGCCGGCCAGAGGCCGGCAGCTGCCTGGTTCAGTCCGGGGCCTTGGCCGGCACGAACGGCGAGGTCGGATCGCTGGCCGGGAAGGTTTCCTCCAGCGCTTCGTCCTGGTTGTCGCTGGCGCGCTGCTTGCGCTCGCGGCGCTGGAGCGGACTTTCCTGGCCCCCGCGCTGGCGGTCGCCGCTGTCCTTGCGGTCCAGTGCCGCCTGCTCGCATTCGCGTTTCACCGGCAGGTGGTCGTCGTCCGCCGAGGCGACCGGATCGCCCATCCCGCGCCGCTCGGCATCGTCGATATCGTGCTTGGCGCGCTGTTCGCCGGGCACCGGGGCGGTGGCCTGGCGCAGCGGATCGCGTGATGTATCTCGGTTCATGGCAGCTCTCCTTGGTGGACTGCTACTACACGCCCCTGGAAGTAAAGCCGCCGCGAATCCCGCGTCATGAACATCTCTGTCACGGCTGGGTAACCCGGGCGCGGGTACATCTGCCCACCCCGCCCTGCTGCAGGAGCCGCGCCATGCATCGCCTGGAACGCCCAGCACCACAGGTCTTCAATCCCCTGCTCGACCCGCTGGCCGGCAGCCCGGTCCAGCGACGCATCCGCCGCCAGCGCCGGGAGGATCCACAGGCGGTGGCGCAGGATTACCTGCAGTACATGCTGACCGACTATGAGCGCCGCCGCGGCCAGGGACGCCGCAGCTGGAGCGATCTCTGCCCGGCCTATGCCTTCGCATTGACCACCCACGCCGCCGACTGGCCGCGGGGCGGCGACGCGCAGACCGAGGACGAACTGGGCGCGCACTGGGAACAGATGCGTGGCCACTCGCGGCTGCGATGGGCACAGGCACGGCCGGTGGTGGAAGACGCATGGCTGGCGCTGGACCACATGCCGGCCCCGGCAGTGCGCACCCTGCTGTAACGTCGGCGTCGCTGCAGCGGATCACGATCGTTTCACGGCAGGCGGTCGAAGCTGGCCGTCCCTGTGATGCTGGTGCGCACTGATGGCCCGCCCGATCTGGACCGGTACCCTTTCGTTCGGCCTGCTCAACGTGCCGGTCTCGCTGATGTCCGGCGAACGCAGGATCGACCTGCAGTTCCGCATGCTCGATTCGCGCGACCGCAAGCCGATCCGCTTCGAACGGGTCAACGCCGATACCGGCGAGGAAGTACCGTGGAAGGACATCGTCAAGGCCTTCGAATACGACAAGGGCAGCTACGTGGTGCTGGAAGAGGCCGATATCCGTTCGGCCGCGCCGGAAAGCCATGAAACGGTCGAGGTCGAGTCGTTCGTCGACGCCGCGCGGATCGATCCTCGCTATTTCGAGAAACCCTACCTGCTGGTGCCGGGCAGGAAGGCCGAGAAAGGCTATGTGCTGCTGCGCGAAACCCTGCGCCGTACCGGCAAGGTCGGCATTGCGAAGGTGGTGGTGCGCACGCGCGAGTACCTCTGCGCGGTGATGCCGAACGAGGACGCGCTGGTGCTGATGATCCTGCGCTACCCGCAGGAGCTGGTCGATCCGGAAGAGTACGCGCTGCCCACCGGCAGCCTCTCCGATTACCGGATCAGCAGCAAGGAAACGGCCATGGCCGAGCAGCTGATCGAATCCATGGCCGGTGAGTGGGACCCGTCGCAGTACCACGACGAATTCCGCGAACGCCTGCAGGGCATCCTGACCCGTCGGATCAAGGAGAAAGGGGGCACCGCCACGGTGGAAGAGGAACCGGCGCCGCGCGAGGACGCGGCCACCAACGTGGTGGACTTCATGTCCCTGCTGCAGAAGAGCCTGGAGGCCAATACGCGTACGCCGGCGAAGAAGGCGGCGGGCAAGGCGGCCAGGAAGACGACGACGGCCAAGCCCGCCAGGGCGGCGGCGAAGAAGAGCGCCAAACCTGCGAAGAAGGCCGCGAAGAAGGCGCCGGCCAGGGCGGCGAAGAAGTCCACCGCGCAACGCAGGGCAGGCTGAGCGATGTCGCTGCAGCAGTATCGCCGCAAGCGGAAGCTGGGCGCCGGATCGGCAGGCACGCCGGAGCCGGACGATGTACCGGTGCCGGGCGATCCGGACCGGCGCCCGATCTTCGTGGTGCAGCTGCACCATGCCAGTCACCGCCACTACGACTTCCGGCTGGAGATGGATGGCGTGCTGAAGAGCTGGGCGGTGCCGAAGGGGCCGTCGTTGCGGGTTGGCGAGAAACGCCTGGCGGTGGAGGTGGAGGACCATCCGGTGTCCTACGCGACTTTCGAAGGCGACATCCCCGAAGGTCATTACGGCGCCGGCCACGTGGATGTCTACGACCATGGCATCTGGGCCTGCGATGGCGATCCGCTGCAGGCGCTGGCCGCCGGGAAGCTGGACTTCGTACTGCATGGCCAGCGCCTGGGCGGTGGCTGGAAGCTGGTGCGCACTACGCTGAAGGGCCGCCAGCCGCAGTGGTTGCTGATCAAGCGGGATGACGCGGCGGCCCGCGACGCGGAAGCGGACGACCTGCTGGAAGAGGCGCCACGCGTGTCGCAAGCCAAGGGATCAAGGGCGAAGAACATCGCCGGGACGCAGGGGAAAGACGGTCGCCGCGCAGCCGCGGGCGGACGCGCTCCGCCCCCGCGCAAGACAGCCACAAAAAAAGGCGAGGGTCGCTGGCGCAGGCGTGCACTGGCGCTGGAGGGCGCACGCGACCGGCCTTATCCGCACGCGTACGCGCCGCAGCTGACCGATCATCGCGACGCCGCCCCGGACGGCGAGCAGTGGCTGCACGAAATCAAGTGGGACGGCTACCGGCTGCTTGCCGACCTGGCGGATGGCCAGGTAAGCCTGCGCTCGCGCAACGGCCTGGACTGGAGCGCCGACTTCCCGGAAGTCACCCGCGCCATCGCCGCGCTGCCGGTGCAGGACGCGCGCCTGGATGGCGAACTGGTGGTGCTCGATGCCGAGGGTCGCAGTGACTTCGCCGCCCTGCAGCGCGTCATCGAGGGCAGCTCGAAACAGCCCCTGCGCTACGTGGTGTTCGATATTCCCGGCGTGGCCGGCGTGGACATCAGCCAGGCCCCGCTGCAGCAGCGCAAGGCGCTGTTGAAGGAGCTGCTGGGCGTCAAGGTCGGCACGCTGGCCTACAGCGATCACGTCGTCGGTCGCGGCCCGGAGGTGTTCGCCGCCAGTGGCGAGGCGGGCTTCGAAGGCATCGTCAGCAAGCAGCTGGACGCGCCCTACGAGAATCGGCGCGCACGCACCTGGGTCAAGGTGAAGCACGAGGACACCGACGAATTCCTCATCGTCGGCCACACTCCGCCGAAAGGATCCCGCCAGGGCTTCGGCTCGCTGTTGATGGCCACGCCGGGTCCGGCTGGCCTGCGCTATGCCGGTCGCGTCGGCACCGGCTTCGATGACGCGAAACTGCGCGCGCTGTCGGCCGCACTGGAGGACCTGGCCACGAAACAGGCGCCGGTCGACCTGCCTGCACATGTACCGTTCCGCGCATCGAGCGTGCGCTGGGTCAGGCCCACGCTGGTCGCGGAGGTCGCTTTCCGCGGCTGGGGCAAGGAGGGGCTGCTGCGGCAGGCCAGCTTCAAGCGGCTGCGCAGCGACAAATCGGTGCGCGACCTGGATGCCGATGCGAACGCCGTGGCCACCAGCAGGCCGAGCGCGGCACCTGCGCCGATACGTGGAGCCAGGACGGTCCCGGCATCCACGGCGGCGTCCTCAAGCGAGGTGGCGATCAGCCATCCCGAGCGTGTGGTCTATCCCGCGCTGGAGATCACCAAGGGCGACGTGGCGGCGTACTACCGGCAGATGGCGCGGTGGATCCTGCCGGAGATCGCCGGCAGGCCGCTGTCGCTGCTGCGCTGTCCCGGCGGTATCGCCAAGGCCTGCTTCTTCCAGAAGCACCATGGCCAGGGCCTGGGCGATGCGGTGCATGCGGTGCCGCTGGAGCAGAAGAGCGGTACCGAGGATTACGTCTACATCGACGATGAAACCGGCCTGCTGCAACTTATACAGATGAACACCCTGGAGCTGCATCCCTGGGGCGCGACGGTCGCCGATCCCGAGCATCCGGACCGGTTGGTGTTCGATCTGGATCCCGGCGAAGGCGTGTCCTGGACTCAGATCAAGGCCGCCGCCCATGAGGTCCGTGCGCGCCTGCAGGAGGCCGGACTGGAAAGCTTCGTGCGCCTGTCCGGCGGCAAGGGCGTGCACGTGGTGGTGCCGCTGCAGCCGAAGCCCGGCTGGGAGCAGGCCAGGGCCTTCTGCGAAGCCTTCGCCCAGGCGATGGCGCAGCATGCGCCGGACCGTTACGTGGCCACCATGAGCAAAGCCAGGCGCAAGGGCGTGATCTTCATCGACTGGCTGCGCAACGCGCGAGGTTCGACGAGCGTGTGTTCCTGGTCGTTGCGGGCACGGGAAAGCGCCGGCGTGGCCGTCCCGCTGCGCTGGGAGGAGCTGGGGCGGGTAGCGGCGGCCGATGCGTTCCCGTTGCACAAGGCGCTGGCACGGGCCAAGCGATTGAAGCGCGATCCCTGGGAAGGGATCGCCGCCTTGAAGCAACGTCTGCCAGCGCTGGAAAGATAGCGCCGCGGTTCTCAGAAGTCCGCGCGGATGCCGAAGGTCACGCGGCGGCCCGAAAACTCGTACTGGGTCGGGAACGACGGGTCGATGGTGTATCCGGTGGTTTCCTTGTCGAACAGGTTGATCGCTTCCAGGCTCAGCTTCCAGGTGTCGTTGAGGCGCAGGCCGATGGATGCGTCGGTCTGGCCGTAGGCATCGCGGTACACCGGGTACATGTTGAGATGGATGTATTCGACGTACTTGTCCTTGTAGTTGTAGGACACGCGCGCGTCGAAGCGGTCGTTCTCGTAGTACAGCGTGAAGTTCCAGGCCTTCTCGGCCAGGCCTTCCGGCGGGGTCGGGATATCCAGGTCGGACGCGCCGGTCAGGGTGTTGTCCAGCTGCGTGTAGTTGGCATTGATGCCCCAGCCCTGCAGCGCGGGATGCAGCATCGACAGCGGCAGCTGCGCGACCAGCTCCACGCCGGTCACCGTGTAGGAACCGTCCGCATTCACGGGCTGGTACACCTCGAAGTCGTAGTAGCCGTCCAGGGAGCCGTTGGCGTTGAGCTTCTCCACGTTGGGCACGATGCCGGTCAGTTCCTGGCGGACCACGCCGTCGATCTTCTTGGAGAAATAGGACGCGGCCAACAGGCCACCGTTGTCCAGGTACTTCTCCAGGCCGATCTCCCACTGCCGCGCGGTGGTCGGCTGCAGTGCCGGGTTGCCGTCCATGAAGCGGAAGCTGCTCCAGCTCACCGTACGGCGGTAGGCGATGTCGGTCAGCGACGGACGCATCAGCGTTTCCGACGCCGCCGCCCGCAACACCAGGCCATCGGCGATCTCGGCGGTCATGTTGAAGCTGGGCAGCAGGTCGCTGTAGTCGCCGCTGCTGGAGATCGGCGCAGGCGTATAGCCGCTGCTGCCGTCGGCATTCTGTATCGGGTGGAAGCCGGCCGAATCGACCCGGGTGTCGATCGAGCGCACGCCCAGATTGGCATACACCGGCACGCTGCCGACGTCGAAGTAGAAGTCGGCCATGGCATACAGCGCCAGGGTCTTTTCGTCCACCTGGTAGAACTGGCCGTCGTCGAGCGGGGTTTCAAAGCCCGGATAGCGGAACGTGTTGCGCGCGTAGCTGTTGGATACCTGCTGCCAGTCCAGGGGGGCGGGCCGGTAGCCGCCGCCGGGCGCGATGTCGCTGATCCAGCCCGGATTGCTGTCGGCCAGGGTGCGGGTGTCCACCCAGTCGGCGTTGCCGGCACCGGGGCCCTGGATCTTCGTGCTGCCGAATTCGCGCTGCTTCGACTTGTCGGTATGGCGGGCACCGAACCTGACGCGGGTCAGCGCCGGGAGGAAGGCCAGTTCCAGCGACCTGCGGACGTCCAGTTGAGCGGCGTACTTGTCATCCTTCACCCGCTCGATCTCGGTTTCGTAGGCTTCGAACAGGTACTGGTCGGCGGAGTTGTACATGTCGAAGCCGTCCGACGCCGCGCTGGCCAGGGTCTCGCCGCCGTTGCCCGTCCAGCGCGTGCGCGAGGGCGCGTAGGCCACGTGCTTGAGGTTGGCGTAGTCCGAGTCCCGACGCGCTCCGGAATAACCGACCAGTGCGTCGATCTCCCAGCCGCCGATGCTCCAGTCCAGCGTGCTGCTGAACTGGCGGTAGTCGGTGTTGGCGAAGCGCTCCTTGCTGAGGATCTCATGCTGGGTAGCGGTGTAGGACACATCGCGCAGGACCACCATGCCGTACCTGGACAGCGTGTCGGCGTCGTAGGCGTGGATGGTGTCCAGCGTGCTGCGGCTGGAGGCGGAGTAGGCCGCCGCGTCGTACTCGTCTTCGTGGGTGTCGTAGCCGCCGAACATCGCATCGAAGCTCAGCGAGAAGGTGTCGGTGGGCTTGAACTGCAGCGATGCGGTCGCACCCCACTGGTCCTGCTCGTTGAGATGGATGCGGTCGCCGACCTTGTCCTGGAAGATGATGCGATCGGTCACGTCCTTGTCCATGCGATCGTCGATGACGATGCCCGCGTCGCGCTCCAGCACGGCCGCTGCCTGCGTCCCCCGCGTGCCGGACGCTTCAAGGAAGCGGCCCATTGGACGGAAGTTGATGCCCGAATTGGAATCGGTACGGTTGGTTCGCCTGGCCTTGGAGAACGACACCAGGCCACCCCAGTCGCCCCAGGTGTCGCTGGCCAGGAACGAGATCTTCGGATCGTTCCTGCCGTTGATCGAGTTGTTCGCCACCTCGGCGGAGGCGCTGAACCGGGGCTCGTTGTAGTCGAACGGCCGGGCGGTCTCGATATGGATCGAGCCGGCGATGCCGCCCTCTTCGTCCGCGGCGGTCGGCGATTTCTGCACCGTTACCGTCTGCACCACGTCCGAGGCGAAGATGTCGAACAGCACGTCGCGGCCGCCGCTGCCCGAAGCGGTGGCAAGGTTGTTGATCGAGACATGGGTGAACTCGGACGGCAGGCCACGCACGCTGACCGTGCTGCCCAGCCCCTTGTTGCGCTCGATGGTCACGCCTGGCATGCGCTGCAGCGCCTCGGCCAGGTTCTGCTCCGGGAAGTCGGCCACGTCGGTGGCGACGATGGAATCGGAGAAGCCGATATTGCTGCGCTTGAGGTCGACCGCCCGCTCCAGGCTCCTGGCATAGCTGCCGGTGACCGTGACGGTGTCCAGCTGCTGCATCGCGTCGCGCGCAGCGTCGGCAGCTGGCTGCGCCAGCGCCTGCATCGGCACGCCGGCAACGCCGCCGATCAGCACCACGCGCACCGCGCAGGCCAGAAGCTTCGCATCGAAGACGCGGTTCGGCGTCCCCTGGAGGGTAGTGCGCATCTGGTGTTCCCCATTGCCCTGTGAGTACGCCACGCGCCGGTGCAACCGGCTCCTGCGTGGCCATGCCGGTAATCGGCTGGCCCAGAGGCTAGGGGGAGAATATGAATGTCACGTTGCGGAATGCAGCCGACGTGCACCGATCGCCAGGCCGGCGACCAGCTGTACCGGCAGGAAGAGTACCAGCAGCACCACAAACCAGCGTGGGAACTCGCTGCCCATGTCCCACACCGCCCACAGCGATGCGCCGGCGATCAGCAGCCAGATCGCGCTGCCATGGAGCCGTGGCCAGCACGGTGCGTAGTACGCCGCGAAACCCACCGCGGCGATGCCGCCGAGCACCGTGAACGCAAGATCCCAGACCAGCTGTACCGCGCTGTCGGGGTGCAGGCCCAGCAATGGCGGCAGCCAGCTGGCCACGGTGGTCACCAGGGCCAGCGCGAGCAGCGCACCAACGACGGCCAGCAGGGACAGGAAAGCGGTTTTCAGGGCGGCGGGCATGGCATCACTACATGCAGGCACTGGCGGGGCCGGGCTCGGAACCACACCGGTCTTCCGGCGTGGCGTTGAGCCCGGGCCGCAACAACAACAGGCGTTCGGACCGCGGCAATCCGATACACCAGCGGGCGATCAGCCCGCCAGCACCGAAGCGGCGCGCGCAAGCGCTTCAATCGCATCCCAATCGCGGGACTGCAGCAGCGCCGGCGTGGTCAGCCACGAACCGCCCACGCACAGCACGTTGGGCAGGTGCAGGAACTGCGTCGCGGTCTGCGCGCTGATCCCACCGGTCGGACAGAAACGCACATCGCCGAACGGGCCGGCCCAGGCCGACAGCAACGGCGCGCCGCCGGCCTGTACGGCCGGGAAGAACTTGAACGTGTCCAGACCCTGTTCCAGGCCGTGCATCAGTTCGGACGAGGTGGCCACGCCCGGCAGGAACGGCAGATCGACATCGCGCGCGGCCGCGTACAGGCGTTCCGTCGCCCCCGGGGACACCGCGAAGCGCCCACCGGCGTCCTTCACCGCCTGCATCTGCGCTGAGGTCAGCACCGTGCCCGCGCCGATCACCGCATCGGGCACGGCTTCGGCCATGGCCTTGACCGCCTCCATCGCACGCGGCGTGCGCAGGGTGACCTCGATCACCGGCAGGCCACCGCGGAACAGCGCCTGTGCGACCTGCACGGCATCGTCCACGTCGTCGGGGGTGAACACCGGGATCACCGGTGCAAGTTTCAGTACCGCACGAACGCGCGGATCAGCGCCGGACATCGAATCGCTCCTCGCCCACCAGGGCCAGTACGTCAGCTTCGCTGACAGGATTGAAGTCGCCGGGAATGGAGTGTTTCAGGCTCCCGGCGGCCAGGCCGAAACGCACGGTGGCGTCGGCGTCGAAGCCACTCATGATGCCATGCAGGATGCCGGCGGCGAAGGCATCGCCTCCGCCGATGCGATCGACGATGCCCTGCAGCTGGCGTACCGGCGCCTGCGCACGACTGCCATCGCGGCCCAGCAGCAGCGCACCCAGTGCATGGTGGTCCACGCTCAGCGCCTGGCGCTGGGTACAGGCCATCCACCGCAGCTGCGGGAATGCCGCGAACGCGGCGGCGGCAGCCGCTTCCACGCGGGCCACCACGTCGTCCTGCGCGAATGGCTGGCCCAGTACCACTTCGATGTCGCGATGATCGGCGAACACGATGTCCGCCTGCGCGAAGAGCTCGCGCAGGATGGCCTTCGCATCGCCACCCCAGCGTTGCCACAGCTTCGGCCGGAAGTTGCCATCGAAGGACACGCGCACGCCGCGCTCGCGGGCGGCACGCGCGGCGGCCAGCGTGGCCTGGGCGACATCCGCGCCCAGCGCCGGACTGACTCCGGAAAGATGCAGCCAGTCGGCACCATCCAGCAGTGCGTTCCAGTCGTAGTCGGTGCTGGTACTGAGTGCGAAGGCAGAGCCGGCGCGATCGTAGACCACCTCGCTCGCGCGCTGTACCGCGCCGGTGGTGAGGAAGTACAGGCCCATGCGCGCGTCGGCCTGCATGCGCACTCCCCGCGTGCACACGCCATGCCGGCGCAGCTCGGCCAGCGCATGCGCGCCCAGCGGGTTGTCGGCCACGGTGCTGGCCATGGCCACGTCGTGGCCGAAATGCGCCAGCGATACACCGACGTTGGCTTCCGCCCCGCCGACATGCACCTCCAGCTGCGGCACCTGCAGCAGCAGCTGGCGGCCTGGTGCTCCCATCCGCAGCAGCAGTTCCCCGAAGCAGACCACTCGACTCATCAGATGTCCTCGTTGCCTTCGCCGTCATACTGCAGGAGCGCGGGCGTGGTGGGGCCGCGCACCCCGCGCGGCTCTTGACTATCGGTGTCATTGTAGCGGCGCGACGCCCGTCGTCCACCCGCCCATGCCGTGCAGGTCATTGTCCCGCAAGCGTCTCCGGGACATTACAGATCTGTTGCGCTGCAAGATGCTCGATCCTGAAGGTGCTGTTAACGTCCGCCCTGACCAGCGGTGTCATCGTGTTGCCACCGCCAACGTACCAGACCTTTGGGAGAGGGAAAGGCCATGAATTCTCGTAACAACCGTAAAAAGACACCGGTTACCTTGCTTGCCCTGTCGATCGGTCTGGCGCTTGGCGCCACCGCCCACGCACAGCAGGTAGACAGCGCGACCCAGCTCGACACCGTCACCGTCACCGGCTACCGCGCCAGCGTGGAAAAGGCGCTGGACATCAAGCGCGGCGAAGCCGGCGTGGTCGATGCGATCGTCGCCGAGGACATCGGCAAGTTCCCGGACCTCAACCTGGCCGAATCGCTGCAGCGCATCCCCGGCGTGGTGATCACCCGCGAAGCCGGCGAAGGCCGCAGCATCTCGGTGCGTGGCCTGGGCCCGGATTTCACCCGCGTGCGCATCAACGGCATGGAAGCGCTGACCACGGTCGGCGCCGGCGACCAGAGCGGCGGCACCAACCGCGGCCGCGGCTTCGATTTCAACGTGTTCGCCTCCGACCTGTTCTCGCAGCTGGTGGTGCGCAAGACCGCCTCGGCCGACGTCGAGGAAGGTTCGCTGGGCGCTACCGTCGATCTGCGCACCGCGCGCCCGTTCGACTACGACGGCTTCACCTTCGCCGCCAGCGGCCAGGGCAGCTTCAACGACATGGCCGACAAGGCCGATCCGCGCGTGGCGGCCCTGGTGGCCAACACCTTCGCCGACGGTACCTTCGGCGCACTGCTGTCGGTGGCCTACTCCGAGCGCCAGGCGCTGGAAGAAGGTTCCAATACCGGCCGCTGGGCCAACGGCCCGAGCAACGGTGGATTCTCGCCCGCTTCGCCGTATGCCGAAGCCAACGGCGCCAACGTATTCCACCCGCGCTTCCCACGCTACGTGCAGATGGAACACGAGCAGAAGCGCCTGGGCGTGACCGGTTCGCTGCAGTGGAAGCCGAGCGACCGTACCGAGATCTCGCTGGATACACTGTACTCCAAGATCGATGCGACCCGCGATGAGAACTACATCGAGGCGATCTCCTTCAGCCGTTCCGGTACCGGCAAGCCGCAGACCATCGTGCGCAACGGCGAGATCCGCAACAACGCTCTGCTGTACGGCGAGTTCGACAATGTCGATATCCGCGCCGAAAACCGCCATGACGAATGGAGCACCGAGTTCAAGCAGGTCAGCCTGAACCTCGACCATCGTTTCAGCGACGCCTTCCAGGTCTCCGGCAAGATCGGCACCTCGCGCTCGGCGCATGAGAACCCGGTGCAGACCACCATCATCATGGACAAGGCCGATGTGGACGGCTACAGCTACGATTATCGTGGCAACCGCAACGCGCCGATCATCAATTATGGCGTGGACCCCACCGATCCCAACGGTTGGACGCTGGCCGAGATCCGCCTGCGCCCGCAGTACGTGGACAATGATTTCGACACCGGCCAGATCGATTTCAACTGGAACATCAGCCCGGGTTTTCGCCTGAAGGGCGGCGTGCTGGCCAAGAACTACAGCTTCAGCACCACCGAACTGCGTCGTGCCAGCGAGCTGGCCGTGCCGGAGTTCCCGGGTGGCGGCATGCTGGTGCCATCCGATTACACCCAGCCGGCGGGCCTGAAGGGCATCGACGGCTCGCCCTCCAACTGGGTGGTGCCGAACCTGGATGCCGTGGCCGATCTGTTCGACATCTACAGCAACAGCGGCACGTTCGCCGTCGCGCCGCGGTTGAACAACAGCCGCAACGTGGAAGAAGAAGACCGTGGCGCGTACCTGATGGGCGAGTTCTCCACCGACCTCGGTTCCATTCCGCTGTCGGGCAACTTCGGCGTGCGCTACGTGCGCACCAAGCAGGAATCCACCGGCTATGCGACGGTTGGCGGCGTGCCGGCACTGACCACCACCAGCCGCACCTACGATGACACCCTGCCCTCGTTCAACCTGGTGGCCGAGCTCAGCCCGGACTTCCTGGTCCGCCTCGGCGCGGCCAAGGTGATGACCCGTCCGGGCCTGGGCCACCTGACCCCGGGCGTGACCGTGGCCGTGGCCGGCGGCGCACGTACCGTGGCCGGCGGCAATCCGAACCTGGATCCGATCCGCGCCACCAACGTCGACCTCGGCTTCGAGTGGTACTTCCAGGAAGGCGCGATGCTGGGCCTGGGCCTGTTCTACAAGGACATCGAGTCCTTCGTGCAGACCACCCGCGATGTTCGCCCCTACTCGACCAGCGGCCTGCCGGCCAACCTGCTCGACGGCACCGGCGCCACCGTCAACGACGAGTTCACCTTCAGCATTCCGCTCAACACTCCCGGTGGTGAACTGCACGGCGTGGAAGCGAACTACACCCAGCCGTTCGCCTTCCTGCCCGGCAAGTGGTCCAACCTGGGCGTGCAGTTGAACTACACCTGGGTGGAATCGAAGATCCAGTACCTCAACGGCCAGGGCCAGCCGGTGATGAAGACCGACCTGACCGGCCTGTCGAAATCGTCGTGGAACGCCACGCTGTTCTACGAAGGCGAGACCTTCGCCGGCCGCATCTCGGCGACCAACCGCGACGATTACCTGACCCAGGCACCGGGCCAGGAGACCGGCTTCAACCTCGACGGCTACCACGGCATGACCGGTACCACGGTCATCGACGCCTCCCTGCGCTACAAGATCAGCGACCAGCTGGAACTGAGCCTGGAAGGCATCAACCTGACCAACGAGGGGTCCGACGAGTGGGTGTACTCGCCGCTCACCGGCCGCCTGCCGCTGCAGTACACCGAGACCGGACGCCAGTTCCTGCTCGGCGCGCGTTACAAGTTCTGATCCACCACGCGGCGGCGTGCCAGCCACGCCGCCGCGGTCGCGCCAGCAGTGATGCTGCTGCGGCGCAAGATGCCCCTGCCCAGGGGCTTTGCTACGTTCCGGCGTCCTGCGAAGCCGGGAGCGCCCCGCGCATGAAGGCCCTCGCCAGGCAGGCGCCTGCAGGCTCCCCGGGCCTCCAACATCCGCCGTGCCGGCATCTGCCGCATCGGCATCCCCATCACGTCGAGCCACGCCCGCTGCCCAGCTCCAACGCCGTACGTCGCCCGCTGTAGAAAGGAAGGTTCCATGCCGCACCGTTCCTCCGTCGCCTCCCGTCCCATGCGCCGCAGCGTGCTTGTCCTGGCTGCCGCACTGCTGGCCACGCCGGCATTTGCCGCCACATCGCCCAGCCTGCTGTTCCATGTCGATGCCCGGCATGGCCTGGAGGCGGAGGTGGCGCGCGGCGAAGCGATACCGAATTTCCGCGACAAGGTGACCGTGGTCGATGATGCCGTGCAGGGCAAGGCGATCCAGTGGCAGGACGACGGCGTGTTGTCATGGAACGCGCCGGGCAACATCCTGGCGCAGCGCGGTACGCTCGCTTTCGACTGGCGGCCGCGTTACGCGCTGGGCGAAGCGCCGTTCGTGGTGTTCCGGGTCGGTTACGCCGACCACAGCAGCTGGGACATGGCATGGCTGCGCATCGACTGGAACGGCCATGGTTTCGATGCGTTCGTCACCGATGCCAACCTGGCGCGCACGCGCGTGTCCTTCCGCATGCCGGATGTCCCGCGTCCGGACCAGTGGCTGCACCTGGCCTTTGCCTGGGACGAGGACCACGGTGTACGGCTGTTCGTCGATGGCCGCGAAGCCGCGCGCGCGGAGGCGACCGGCGACTACGATGCCGCGCTGGACCAGCTCGGCCTGGCCGGACGGGTGATGGCGCCCTACCAGGTGCAGAGCCGCTACAACTTCCTGCGCGGCAGCGATTTCCAGCACATCCGCGTCTACGACCGCATGCTCGATGCTCCCGCGGTGGCGGCACTGGCGCGTGGACAGGCACCGGCCACCGCGGTGGCGGGCCCGGAGGGCGAACGCGCATGGCGGCACCGCTTCGGTTGGGAGGGCACGCCGCCGCCGGTGCTGGCCGCGCCGGCCACGCGCATCCGCAAGGTCGAGTTCGCCGATACCCGTGATCTCAAGCAATGGATGTGGAAGGCCACCGACGGCATTGCCGAGACCACCTGGCCCGGCGTGTACAACCGCTCGCGCCTGCCCGGGCGCAACGATTACTTCCAGCTGCCGGACTGGAATACCTACGTCGAGGGTGGCCAGCACCTGGACCTGTCCCTGCCCGCGGGCGAAACGGTGAACCGCGTGGAAGTGCGTGGCGCGGCGTTCGGTACGCTCGCCCATGGCGACAGCGCAGCCAGCGCCCGTGATGTGCTGCTGCGCCGGCCGCGCGGTGTGGTGCGCAGCGTGGATGACATCCCGGCCACCCAGGGTGGCGTGCTGCGCTTTTCCAACGTGGAACAGGAAACCCCGATCCAGGAGATCTGGGCCTACCACGTGGAGGAAGGCGCCGAGCCGGAAGGCAGCGTCAAGCAATCCTACTTCATCGACAGCCAGGCGCTTCCCGACTACACCAACCTCCAGGCGCTGCGGACGTACATCGACGGCCGCCATCCGGAAGCCGAACGCAGCACGGTGATGGCCCTGCCGAAGGGGGCCGGCTCGCGCCGCCGTGGGGCCGATACCCTGCCCGCGAACCCGCGCCCGATCGTGCACGTGCTGGTGCCTTCCGGTGTTGGCGATGCACCGGCCAACCAGCCGCTGATCCGCAGCTGGGCGCACAGCTGGGAAAACATGCACGATGGCCTGGACGGGGTGGCGATCGACCTGCCGGCGCTGGACCTGCCGCCCACCCGGGGTGGACTGATCCCGCTCAACATCCGCATCAAGGACCCGATCTGGCCGGCGCGCGACATGATCGACGTGTCGGTCTCAGTGCAGCCGGGCCAGAAGCGCACCGTGTTCCTGGACCTGCGCGACCGCATCCTCACCGCCGACAGCCTGTGGCTGAGCATCGCCTCGGCCGCGCCCGGATTCGATGCCGGTGCGCTGGACGGCGCGGAGATCCGGATGGTGTTCAAGCCACGCGCCGAGGCGATCGCCGAGCACGTGGCCGACCGCTTCAACCAGGCGCGCGACAACTGGGGTTTCCTGGTCGAGGAACACACCACCTCCAAGCGCCAGCGGCTGTACGCCCGCGTGTATGCCGATCTCAGCGACCTGCTGCGGGTGGATCCGGACCACGCACTGGGCCGCCTGTACTGGAACTACATCAGCTACAACAGCCAGGGCCGGCCGCCGTTCGATGCGCCGAAGGTGCCTGCCGGCGTACCGGCATGGGCGTTCAACCAGGTCCAGGACCTGAAGTACGTGCGCCGCTTCGTCGACTGGTGGATCGACAACCGCCAGGTGGCCTACGGCGATTTCGGCGGCGGCATCTCCGATGATTCCGACCTGACCCAGCAGTGGCCGGGGCTGGCGCTGATGGGCGTGCAGCCGGATCGCCTGAATGCCTCGCTGACCGCGCTGTCCGATGCGGTGTATCGCAATGGCATGTTCAGCAATGGCCTGAGCACCATCGAGACCGACGAGCTGCATTCCTACGAGGAAGGCATCAACGCCAACAGCGCGATGCTGTACCTCAACTGGGGCGATCCGCTCACGCTCGAACGCCTGATGGAAACGGTGAAGGCGTTCGACGAACGCATCATCCTGCGCAATCCGCAGGGTCACCTGCTGTTCTCCAGCAATTGGTTCGGCGGCAACAAGGTGTATCGCGAACCGAACTGGCAGTGGCAGAAGCCGTACTCGTTCCCGGTGCTGCACCCGGCGTTCCTGCTCGGCCAGTACAACGCCGACCCGACCGGCCGACGGCTGGTCACCGGCCTGGCCGATGGCTACCTCGCCCACGCGTATACCGACGACACGGGACGGTGGACGTTGCCGAACGAGATCAACTGGGCGACCGGTGAAACCCGCGGTGGCGAACTCAACAACGGCTCCGGCGGCGGCGACACCCTGCACACGTTCTGGGCGGCATGGCGCTGGAGCGGCGATGACCGCTACCTCAAGGCGCTGGAATACCGCGTGGCGCGCGGCGGGCCGGGCGCGCTGTCCAACCTGGGCGAGAATTTCGTCGACGTGCTCGGGCGGCAGCAGGACTGGTACCCGAAGCTGACCGCCGATGCCGATGCGGGCAAGGGAGGTTTTGCCAACCTGATGGCGTGGCAGGCCAGCGGCGATCTGAAGTACATCGCCGCGCTGCACGCCGAAGGCATCCAGGCCAAGGCGCAGCGCGAGTACATGAACACCGAAGGTCACTGGTGGTCCGACCGGGTGGAGGCGCCGAGCGAGTTCCTGCAGCGCGCACGCCTGGGTGGCATCGCGCTGAAGCGCAACCAGAGCTGGCCGGGCCACACCGTGAGCTGGCGCTTCGCGCAGGACGACGATGCCGAACAGGTGGGCCTGCTGGTGCATGCGCCCTCGCGCGAACGCTTCACCGTGACCAGCCACAACCTCGGCCGGCGCGCGATCAGTGCGGAGATGACCGGCTGGAACGTGGCCGCCGGTACATGGCGTGTGCGCAGTGGCGTGGACGCCGACGGCGATGGCCGCATCGACGGCCGCGCACGCGAGCACGACGTGCGCCTGGAGACCAGCCTGGCCACGCCGCTGCAGTTCCAGCCCGGGCGCACCGAAGTGTTCGAGTTCACCCTGCTGCAGCCGGGCACGCCGGTGGAAACGCGCCCGGACCTGGGCATCGGCCGTGGCGATGTGCGGGTGGAGGGACGCCAGCTGCAGGTGACCGTGCACAGCCTGGGGCACGTGGATGCCGGCACCAGCGTGGCGATCCTGGAGGATGCGCGCGGTCGTGAGGTCGCCCGTACCGAGGTGCCGGCACTGGAGGCGCCGGGTGACCTGCAGCCGAAGACGGCGGTCGTGGCATTGCCCCTGCCTGCGGGCGATCGGCACGGCCTGCGCGTGCGCGTGGCGCTGGCCGACGGTGGCGAGGAAGTCACCGCCCTGAACAACGTGGTCGCGGTGCCGTAGCGCAACGCTCGCGCGTGCCGGCCGGTGGCCGGCACCTACGCCGCGTCGGTCTGCATCTCCTTCACCCGGCGCCGGTACCAGCTACCGCCGAGCGGATCGAATACCGCGCTGTGCTGCAGCGGCGCCTGGTAGACATGTATCGATACCGCCACCTCGTGGTCGCTGGCGTTGCGCAGGGTGTGGTACTCATGCGGCGGGATCAGGCCCCCTGCGGTGCCGCGGTCGCCATGCACGGCGTCCTGCGGCGCGAAACGGAAGCGCTCGCCGTCGCGCTCCAGCAGCGCATGCGGGGTGATGACCAATCCACCCTGCCAGACGCCCTCCACGCACCACATTGCATCGTGATCATGCAGCGGCGTGCCCTGCCCCGGGCCCCAGCACATGGCGACCACGCTATAGCCGAGCGTGCGGCTGCGATGCAGCTCGCGGCGTGCGTAATGCCCGTCCAGCGGCTGGCATACGCACGGCGGCAGCGCGATCCGCGGATCGACGATCGCATCGCACAGCACCCGCTTCAGCGCATGGGCAACCGCCTGCGGATCGTGCAGGCCCACCGCAGCGTCGATCGCATCGATCAGGTGCCGGCGTCCCGGAAACGAGAGAGGAATGAACGCTGCTGCCATGCGCGCAGTCTAGGCCAGCGCGGTTAACAGAATGTTCCGCATCCGCGATGCGCATCTAACCAGCAGCGCTTTTCGAAGAAGCTGGGCGATTTCTGCCGGATCTTACGCGCCGTTACCGACACGGGTCCGCAGTGCGCACCCGCCTCAGAACGTCCCGCGCTGGATGAAGGGCACCTGCTGGTACAACGTACGCTCGCCACCACGCGGGTCGTCGGCCTGGCGGCTGTGCTGGTCGAACAGCATCGTCTGCCGGCGCGGCAGGCCGTAGGGCGCCCACTCCGGCAGCCGTGCGTGGTTGGGATCGCCGTGGCGCGCGAAGGCGATCAGCGCATCGCTCATCGTTGCCGCCAGCGCGCGTGCCGGCTCACCGTCGCCGGTGCGCGAACCCGGCTGGCCGGTGTTGTCGAACACCAGCGGGATATCCAAGGTGTGGAACGCCCCGTACCGGCCATCGTCCAGCGGCGAGCCCCAGTCGAGCTGGTAGGCCCAGGTCGGCGCCGCGCCCTGCGGTTGCCGCGCGCGTGCTTCCAGCTCTTCCACCGCGCCACGCCAGGAACGGCCGGCGGTGGTGGCTGCGAAGAACACCTGCGAAGGCGTGTAGTGCGGATACAGGCGGCGGTATTCCTCGATCACCCGCTGCGGGCGCAGGTCCGCGTACTGTTCCTGCTCCAGTCGGGCTGGCAGCGTGTCCCAGGTCAGCGCGAAGTTCGCCGGATCGTTGCCGAGGAAGGCCCGGGTTTCATCGTGGGTGTTGCCGATGACCATCGGGATCCGCGCGGACTGCGCCGGCGCCACCGGCCAGAACGGGTGCACCGGCAGCACCACGTCATCCAGTACCGGGCCGAAGTAGAGGCCTGTGTCTTCGACCCGCGATGGATCGCGCGCGCGGGTGGCGGCGAGCAGGTCGGCCGCGGGCAGGCGCAGCAGGGCATCGATGTCGGTGGCGCCGACCGCCTGCATCGCAATCGCCGCGCGCTGCGCGGCCGCACGCGGCCCGGCGGCGGTGACCTGCTGGCCGCTCATCGTCCAGGCGCGATGGAACAGGCCGCGCGCGGCCGGCATCGCCATCAGCGTGGCGATCTTGGCGCCGCCGCCGGACTGGCCGAACACGGTGATGTTGCCGGCATCGCCGCCGAACACCGCGGCATGTTCGCGCACCCATTGCAGTGCCTGCACCAGGTCGAGCTGGCCGACGTTGCCGGAGGCCGCCAGGCGCGGGTCGCCCAGCGCGCCCAGGTACAGATAGCCGAAGGTGTTGAGGCGATGGTTGACGGTAACCACGACCACGTCGCCGCGCCGGCACAGCGCACTGCCGTCGTACAGCGGATCGCTGCCGGAACCGTTGTTGAAGCCGCCGCCGTGGATGTAGAACAGGATCGGACGCCTGCCGCCATCGCCGAGGGCCGGTGTCCACACGTTGAGGAACAGGCAGTCCTCGCTGCCGGGACCTTCCTTGCCTCCCTGCGGCGCGGCATCGGCGTATGCCAGCGCATCGGCGACCCCGCGCCAGGCGTCCTCGCGGCGCGGCGGCTGGAATCGGTGGTCGGCGGTATCGGCACCGTAGCGCAGTCCGCGGAATACATTGATGCCGTGCTCGCGCTGGCCGCGCACACGGCCGCCGCGCACGCGTGCGAGCACCTGCAGATCGGCGTGCGCGGCGGCAGGGGCGGACGCGAGTGCGGAGGGAAGCGCGGCCACGCTGCCGGCGGCGAACGCCCAGCGCGCGCTGTCGCGCAGGAAACGGCGACGCTGCAGGCCGGCCGGGTCGATGTCGTTGTTCATGGTCGTGATTCCTGGCCGGCCCGCAGCCAGCGTTGGGCAAGCAACGGCCACAGGGCCGTGGTGGAGCCCGGTGGCGCGCGCATGCCGAAGCCATGGCCGCCATGGGCGAAGACGTGCAGCTCGTGTTCGACGCCATGCGTGGCCAGCGCATCGGCCATCAGCAGGCTGTTGCCTGCCCGCACCACGTCATCGTCGTCAGCATGCAGCAGCAGCGTCGGCGGCATGTCCGCGCGCACCTGGCGCTGCATCGAATACTGTTCCAGCAGGGGCTGCGACGGCTGGTCGCCCAGCAGCAGCCGCCGCGAGCCTTGATGCGCCAGATCCCCCATGTCGATCACCGGGTACACCAGGATCGCCCGCGCCGGGCGCGCATCGAGGCGGTCGGCGGCATCGGCCGCACGGTAGGCGGGCCTGTCGAAGCCGGTGGCCAGCCGCGCGGCAATATGCCCGCCGGCGGAGAATCCCATCACCGACACGCCGGCGGCATCCAGCCCCCGCGCGGGCGCCAGGGAGCGGATCACCCGCATCGCCCGCTGTGCGTCGGCCAGTGCGGCCTGGCGATCGCGTCCCGGTTGCGGCAGCCGGTAGCGCAGTACGAACAGGGTGTAGCCGGCGCGCTCCACCCAGTCCGGGGCCAGTTCGCTGCCTTCCTTGTCGACCACCACCCGCTGGTAGCCGCCACCGGGAATGACCAGCAATGCCTGGCCATTCGGCCGCCGTGGCGTGTAGACCGCCAGCCACGGGGCATCGATCTGGTCCACGTAGCGATCCGGGTGCGCCGGGTCGCCGCTGCGTTCGATCACGCGCGGCATGCGCAGCGGGCCATGCTCGCCGGGTACCTGGCCCCGCGGCCACAACGCGATGCGCTCGCCGGTGGTGTCCTCGACGCTCCACGCCGGTTCCGGCGCTGCGCGTGGCGGGGTCGTGGCGGCGGGCGCGGGGAACGCACCCAGCAGGCCGGCCAGCATCCAGGCGGAGATCGGCAATCGCATGCGCGGCAAGGCTCCAGGCAGGGGAAGAAGAACGCGGCGGCGGTCCACCGTGGTGTCTTCTGACGCACTGCACATTGCCAGATGACACCGGTTTACCATATACACGTCATCCGAACGCTGTCGATGCGCAGCGCAACAACGCCAACGGGAGAACCTCCTTGAGCAACGATCACGGCAAACAGGACCTGCCGCAGGAACCGGCCGAAACGGCAGCGGCCATCGCCCGCGCCTTCACGACCGCGCGCCGTGCCGGCGGCTCGCTGCCCGATTTCCCCGGCGAGATCCCCGCCGACCTGGTCCAGGCCTACCAGGTGCAGGACCTGGCCATCGCGCAATGGGACGATGAGGTGGTCGGCTGGAAGGTCGGCTACATCGCCGCCGAGCGCCGTGATGGCTCCGGCGACGATCGCCTGCTCGGCCCGATCTTCAAGCGTCGGCTGAAAAATGCCACCGGTGGAACACCGGTCGACATCCCGGTTTTCGTCGGCGGGTTCGCCGCGGTCGAAGCGGAGTTCGTGCTCGAGCTGCTCGAAGATGTACCGGCCGACCAGCTGGACTGGACCCCGCAGCAGGCCGAAGCCGTGCCGGCCCGGCTGTATATCGGCGTGGAAGTGGCATCCAGCCCGCTGCGCACGATCAACGAACTCGGCCCGCGCGTGGTGGTTTCCGATTTCGGCAACAACAATGGCCTGGTGCTGGGGCCGGAGATCAGCGACTGGACCACGCGCGATGACGATGCCCTGCGCGCGGAAACCCTGATCGATGGCGAAGTGGTCGGTACCGGTGGTGCCGTGCGCCTGCCCGGCGGCCTGCGCACTGCGTTCGCGTTCGCGCTGGCGCGCTCGGCCAGGCGTGGCCGTCCGCTCAAGCGCGGCGAACTGATCGCCACCGGCAACGCCACCGGTATCCATGACATCACCGCAGGCCAGGTCGCGCTGGTGCGTTTCGCCGGCTTCGGCGACATTGCCTGCAGGGCCGTAGCGGCCGGCTGAGCATCGCCGGCCACGTGGACACGCGCGGGAGGGCGCAGATGATCACACGCAGAAACTTCCTGGCCACCAGCCTCGGCGCGCTTGCCGCGCCGGTACTGGCCGGCTGTTCGCGTCCTGGCGAAGGTGGGGTGGCCGGCGGCCACCTGCTGACCGCCACCGACGTGCACGTGGCCGACTATCCCACCGTCACCGCGGTGAAATGGATCGGCGAAACCCTGCAGCGCGAGACCGGTGGCCGCCTGCGCCTGCGCCAATACCATTCCGGCCAGCTGGGTCGTGAATCCGAGGCGATCGACATGGCCCGCTTCGGCGCCATCGACATCACCCGGGTCTACTCCGGTGCGCTCAACAACGCGTTCCCGTTGACCCAGGCGCTGTGCCTGCCGTACGTGTTCGACTCGGTCGCGCATATGCGCGCGGCGCTCGATGGCGGCGTCGCCGACGCCGTGCTGCGCGGTTTCGAGAGCCGCGACCTGGTGGGCCTGGCGATCTACGATTCCGGTGCGCGCTGCTTCTACAACACCAAGCACCCGATCGTCGAACCGCATGACCTGCATGGCCTGAAGCTGCGCGTGGCGTCCTCGGACATCTTCATCCAGCTGATGCGCCTGTTCGGCGCCAACCCGACGCCGATGTCGCTGGGTGACACGTTCTCCGGCATGGAAACGCACATGATCGACGGTGCGGAGAACAACATGCGCAGTTTCCACTCCAGCCGCCATTTCGAGGCCGCGCACTACTGGTCGCAGAGCGAACATTCCTACGCCCCGGACGTGCTGTTGATGTCGCGCAGCAGCTTCGAGCAGCTGCAGCCGGCCGACCGCCAGCTGCTGCTGGAGACCGCGCGGGCGTCGGTCGATGTGATGCGCGCGCAGTGGGACGCGTCCGAAGACGCCGCGCGCCGGGCGGTCACCGAATTCGGAGTGAAAACCAACGAGGTGGACCTGGCGGCGTTCCGCAAGGCCGCCGACCCCCTGCTGCGGGAGTACCTGCAGCATCCCGAACTGACCGCGCTGGTCCGCCGCATCCGCGATTTCGCTTGAGGAACCGTCATGACCGATACGACGACAGGCACTGCCCACGTTGAACCGCGCGCCGGGCAGCGCCTGCTGGACCGCATCGCCGACATCGCCATCCATCTGGCCGTCGCCGCCCTGCTCGGGCTGGTCGTGGTGCAGGGCTGGCAGGTGTTCGCCCGCTATGTGATCAACGATTCGCCGAGCTGGACCGAGCCGGTGACGCTGCTGCTGCTGAGCACGGCGATGAGCCTGGGCGCGGCCTGTGGCGTGCATACCAACCGCCATTTCGGATTCTTCCTGCTGGCCGCCTACATGGGTGCAGGCGTGCGCCGCGCGGTCGATACCCTGGTGCAGCTGGTGATCGCGGTGCTCGGCGGGTTCATCGCCACCTGGGCGACCGTGCTGCTGCTGGATGGCATGGACATCAAGGCCGCCGGCGCGGACCTGCCACAGAGCATCAACTACCTGCCGCTGGCGATCGGCGGTGCACTGATGGTGCTGTTCGCCCTCAACCGCGCGTGGCGGGTGCACAGGCCGCTGGTCGTCGTGGCCGAAGACGCTGAAGGAGAACGTTGATCATGGGTATCGCCCTTCTGTTTGCCGTGTTCGCGGTGCTGCTGCTGCTCGGGGTGCCGGTCGCCTTCGCACTGGCCGCCGCGGCGCTGGCCACCCTGCTCTACCTCGACATCCCCAGCATCGTGCTGGTCCAGCAGATTTCCGCGGGCACCGGTTCGGCCTCGTTGATCGCGATTCCGCTGTTCATCTTCGCCGGCGAGATCATGATGCGCGGCGGCATCTCCGAGCGCCTGATCGCGCTGGCGTCGTCGCTGGTCGGCCGCATGCGCGGTGGCCTGGGCCAGGTGTCGATCCTGTCCTCGCTGTTCTTCGGCGGCGTGTCCGGCTCGGCGATCGCCGATGTCTCGGCGGTCGGTGGCACGATGATCCCGCAGATGGTCAAGCGCGGCTACGACCGCGATTTCGCGGTCAACGTCAGCATCACCGCCGCGCTGGTGGCCCTGCTGGTGCCGCCCTCGCACAACCTGATCCTGTTCTCGGCGGCCGCCGGGGGCGGCCTGTCCATCGCCGACCTGTTCGCGGCGGGCATCGTGCCGGCGCTGCTGATGACCGTGGTCCTGATGTTCACCGGTTACGTGGTGGCGCGCCGCCGCGGCTATGGCGTGGAAGCATTCCCCGGCTGGCGCACGGTGCTGCTGCGCATGGTCTCGGCCCTGCCCGGCCTGGGCCTGGTGGCGCTTATCTTCGTCGGCATCCGCGCGGGCATCTTCACCGCGGTGGAAAGCGCGGCCATCGCCGTGGTCTACGCCCTGCTGGTGACCACGGTGCTGTACCGGCAGCTGCGCTGGCGCGAGTTCTTCGACACCGTGATCCATGCCGCGCGCAGCACCGGCGTGATCCTGTTCGTGATCGCCACCGCGGCGGTGTTCGGTTGGCTGCTGGCCTTCCTGCAGGTGCCGACCGCAGCGGTGGACTTCCTGCAGTCGTTCGCGCACAGCCAGTTCATGGTGTTGCTGATGATCGTGGTCATGCTGCTGCTGCTGGGTACGTTCATGGATCTGGCGCCGATGATCCTGATCTGCACGCCGATCTTCCTGCCGGTGGCCCGGGCGTATGGCATCGATCCGATCCACTTCGGCCTGGTGCTGGTGCTGACCGGTGGCCTGGGCCTGGTGACCCCGCCGGTGGGATCGGTGCTGTTCATCGGTACCGCCATCGGCAAGATCAGCGTCGGCGAGAGCATGCGCAGCATCTGGCCGTTCTGGTTCGCCGCGCTCGGCGTGCTGCTGATCGTGGCGTTCTTCCCCGGCCTGTCGTTGTGGCTGCCGCAGCTGCTGCGCGCATGACGCGCGGGTTGTCGCGCCGCTGGAGCCTGCCGGGCGCCGCCCGGCGTCATCGATCATCCGTTGCGGGAGAAAACACGATGCAGTCCAGGAAAAGCCTGCTGTGCCTGCTGGCCACCGGCCTGCTGCTGGCCACGTTCACCGCGTCCGCTGCTGGACCGGCCGCGCCGTGGAAGCGCGGCATCGAGAACCAGCGCCAGGCCGACCTCGGCGATGGCACCTACCTCAATCCGGTGTTTGCCGGCGACCGTCCCGATCCATCGGTGCTGAAGGATGGCGAGGACTACTACCTCACCCTGTCCTCGTTCGATGCCTATCCCGGCCTGCCGATCTGGCATTCGCGCGACCTGGTCAACTGGCGGCCGCTGGGCCATGCCATCACGAAGAACGTCGGCGCGATCTGGGCGCCGGACATCGTCAAGCATGAAGGCCGCTACTACATCTACTTTCCGGCACGCACCGGTGACACGCGCAGCAACTTCGTGGTCTGGGCCGACGACATCAAGGGCCCGTGGAGCGATCCGATCGACATCGGCCTGGAAAAGTACATCGACCCGGGCCATGCGGTCGGCGAAGACGGCAAGCGCTACCTGTTCCTCAGCGGCGGCGACTACGTCCAGCTGGCCGACGACGGCCTGAGCGTGGTGGGTACGCCGAAGCACGTCTACGATGGCTGGAAATATCCGGAAAGCTGGGACGTGGAGGCCTACGCGCAGGAAGGCCCGAAGATCAACTTCCGCGATGGCTGGTACTACATGACCACCGCGGTGGGCGGCACCGCCGGCCCGCCGACCGGGCACATGGTGATCACCGCACGCTCGCGTTCCATCCATGGCCCGTGGGTCAATGCCCCGAACAATCCCATCACGCGCACGCGGTCGGCGGCCGAGCCATGGTGGTCGCGCGGCCACGCCACGGTGATCGAAGGGACCGACGGGCGCTGGTGGATGATGTACCACGGTTACGAGAACGGATACTGGACGCTCGGCCGCCAGGCGCTGCTTGAACCCATCGAGTGGACCGACGATGGCTGGTTCGTGGCCAGAGGCGGCGACCTCGGCCAGCCGCTGCGCAAGCCCGCCGGCGAATCGGTGGGCCCGCACGGCATGGCGCTGTCGGACCGCTTCACCGGCGACCGTCTCGGCGCGCAGTGGTCGTTCTTCAATCCCGCCCAGGACGAGTACGACCGGCTGGGCTTCAGCAGCGACGGGCTGGTGCTGCGGGGCAAGGGCGAAACCCCGCGCGACAGTTCGCCGCTGACCGCGATCGCCGGCGACACCGCCTACCAGTTCGAGGTGGAGATGCAGATCGCCCCGGGTGCGGTCGGCGGCGCATTGCTGTTCTACAGCGACCGCCTGTACGTGGGCGTCGGCAGCAACGGCGAGCAGTTCATCATGCACCGCTATGGCGAAGAGCGCCCCACCCGGCTGCCGGCCAGCGGCAAGGGCGGCAGGCTGTGGCTGCGGGTCACCAACAACCGCCACATCGTGACACTTCATTCCAGCACCGATGGCAGGACCTGGCAGAAGTACCCGGTTCAGATGGAAGTGTCCGGTTACCATCACAATGTGGCGGGCAGGTTCCTCGCCCTGAAACCGGCCCTCTATGCGGCCGGCGACGGCGCGGTGACCTTCCGCAACTTCCGCTACCGCGCGCTCGATTGATCGCGCGGCTGGATCTCCCTGGACTCATCTGGTTCCCGACATGTCAGTGCGCAACAAGAACGACGCCGCTTCGCCGGTGTTCGCCAAAGGCAAGGCCGCCACGATCAACGACATCGCACGCCTGTCGGGTGTCTCGAAGAAAACGGTCTCAAGGATCATCAACAACTCCCCGCTGGTGCGCAAGGACACGCGCGAGAAGGTCGAGGCGCTGATGCGTGAAGTCGGCTACACGCCGGATCCGCTGGCACGCGGACTGGCATTCCGGCGATCGTTCCTGATCGGCATGGTGTACGACAATCCGACCGCGCAGTACATCGTGGACATGCAGTACGGTGCGCTGGACGCGCTGCGCGGGTCCAGCTTCGAGCTGGTGGTGCATCCCTGCGACAGCCGCAGCCCGGGCTACATCGACGGCGTGCTGCGTTTCGTGCAGCAGCAGAAGCTGCACGGGGTGATCCTGGTGCCGCGTGCCTCCGAGGACCAGGCACTGGCCGATGCGCTGGAAGAGATCGGCTGCCGTTTCACCCGCATCGCCGCGCTGCCGCTGGATGAAACCTCGCAGATGGTGGTCACCCATGACCGCGATGGCGCCGCCGAGGCCGCGGACTACCTGCTCTCGCTCGGCCACCGCGACATTGCGCTGGTCACCGGGCCCAGCGCTTACCGCTCCGCGCACGAGCGCACGTCCGGTTTCATCGATGCGCTGGCCAAGCGCGGCATCGAGCTTCCGAAAGAACGCATCGTCGAAGCCGGTTATACCTTCGAGTCCGGTGTCGCCGCCGCCGAGAAGCTGCTGCTTGGCAAGAAACGGCCGACCGCGATCTTCACCGGCAACGATGAAATGGCCGCCGGTATCTACAAGGTGGCGCTGCGCGCGGGCATCAACATCCCGCGCCAGCTGTCCATCATCGGGTATGACGACAGCCCGCTGGCCTCGCGCCTGTGGCCATCGCTGACCTCGGTGCGACGGCATACCCGCGACACCGGACGCACCGCCGCGGCGATGCTGATCCAGCCCGAAGGCCAGGCCGCGCTGCAGATCGCCAGCGTGCGTCCGCACCTGATCGTGCGCGATTCCTGCCAGCCCCCCGAAGACTGAGAAGGCATCCCGGCCAACGGTCGGGATCCACCGGCCGGGGACCGTCATGACGGCTCACCCGACCGACGGTGCGCTGCAAAATGACACCGGTGTCCAAGGTAGCTAGAATGCCTCGGAACCGCGCCGTGGCCGACCCGTCGGCCCGCCCCCTGCTCTGGAGATGCCATGTACTGCAAGACCCATTACGCCACCCATCCCGATGCCATCAAGGGCGCCAGCAATGACGCGCTGCGCGACCTGTACCTGCTCGATGGCCTGTTCAACGCCGACGCGGTGACCCTGAAGTACACCCACTACGAGCGCTTCGTGCTCGGCGGCGCGGCGCCGGTCAATGGTCCGGTGTCGCTGCCGAAACAGACCGAACCGGCCTCGGCCGCCGGCCATGCCTTCCTGGAGCGTCGCGAGCTCGGCGTGATCAACGTCGGCGCCGGCAGCGGCACCGTGACCGTGGACGGCACCGAGTTCAAGCTGGGGCCGAAGGACGGCCTGTACGTGGCCATGGGCAGCGAGGAGGTGGTGTTCGCCTCCGATGACGCCGCCAACCCGGCACAGTTCTACCTGGCCTCGACGCCGGCGCATGCGCGCTTCGAGACCAGGGCGCTGTCGATCAAGGATGCCGTGGCCCTGGATCGCGGTGCGCTGGAAACCAGCAACGAACGCACCATCTACCAGTACATCGTGCCGGCCACCTGCCAGTCCTCGCAGCTGCTGCTGGGCCTGACCGTGCTCAAGCCGGGCAGCGTCTGGAACACCATGCCGCCGCACCTGCACGACCGCCGCAGCGAGGTCTACTTCTACTTCGACCTGGGCGCCAACGATCGCGTGTACCACTTCATGGGCGAGCCGGACGCGCAGCGCCACATCGTGATGCAGAACAACGAAGCGGTGGTCTCGCCGCCGTGGTCGATCCACATGGGTGCCGGCACCAGCAACTATGCCTTCATCTGGGCGATGGGCGGCGAGAACCTGGATTACACCGACATGCATGTGCTGGACATCTGCCAGCTCAAGTAAACCTCTCCCGGGACCGCCGGCACTGCTGCCGGCGGCTACCTCTACGCAGCTACAAGGAACGCATCCGCAATGGCTAATCCCTTCAGCCTGGAAGGCAAGGTCGCACTGGTAACCGGTGGCAACACCGGCCTGGGCCAGGGCATCGCACTGGCGCTCGCCGCCGCTGGCGCCGACGTGGCGGTGGCCGGCATCGCCCCGCCGACCGAAACCGTGGAAAAGATCACCGCGCTCGGCCGCCGCTGCCTGGCCGTGGAAGCCAACCTGATCAGCATCGAGCCGGTCGAGCGCGTGGTGCGCGAGACCATCGAAGGACTCGGCGGCCTGGATATCCTGGTCAACAACGCTGGCCTGATCCGTCGCGCCGATGCGGTGGATTTCAGCGAGCAGGACTGGGACGACGTGATGAACGTGAACATCAAGTCGGCCTTCTTCATCTCGCAGGCTGCCGGCCGCCACTTCATCGCCCAGGGCAGCGGCAAGATCATCAACATCGCCTCGATGCTGTCCTTCCAGGGTGGCATCCGCGTGCCCTCCTATACCGCCAGCAAGAGCGGCATCGCCGGCATCACCCGCCTGCTGGCCAATGAGTGGGCGGGCAAGGGCGTGAACATCAACGCGATCGCGCCGGGCTACATGGCCACCGACAATACCGCCGCGCTGCGTGCCGATGCGGACCGCAACAAATCGATCCTCGATCGCATCCCGGCCGGCCGCTGGGGTACCCCGGGCGACCTGGGCGGTGCGGCGGTGTTCCTGGCCTCGTCGGCGTCGGATTACATCAACGGCGCGGTGCTGCCGGTCGACGGCGGCTGGCTGGCACGATAACCGCCGGGGCCCTGGCGGGTGACGACGCGTCCAACCCGTGAGTGACGACGCGTCCAGTTGGTGGGTGACGACCGTTGGTCGTCACACCGCCAGCGCGGCAGCCACCAGGCCATGCTTGCGGACGAAGCGCAGCCGAGCCTGGCTCGGCTCTACGGAAACACCCTGCGGAGCGACAATGATGCTGCGCCTGATGCTGTTGCTTTTTCTGTCGTTGGCCGCCAGCGCGCACGCCGCGCCGCAGCGTGTGTTCATCGCCGGCGACTCCACCGCCGCCGAGTACGGCCCGGAGCGGGCTCCGCAGGCGGGGTGGGGCCAGGCGCTGCACAGCTACCTCGATCCGGATCGCTGGGAGGTGCGCAACCACGCCAGGGGCGGGCGCAGTGCGCGCAGCTTCATCGATGAGGGGCGGCTGGAGGCCATCGCGCGCGAACTCCAGCGCGGCGACGTGCTGCTGATCCAGTTCGGCCACAACGACGCGAAGTTGGAAGATGCGTCGCGCTACACCGATCCTGCCGGCGACTATCCACGCCTGCTGATGCGCTACGTGCAGCTGGCGCGGGACAAGGGCGCCACGCCGGTGCTGCTTACGCCGGTGGCGCGGCTGCTGTACGACTTCGGTTCGCTGCTGGACACCCATGGCCTGTACACCCAGGCGGTGAAGCAGCTGGCAACGCGCGAACAGGTCGCGATGATCGACCTCAACGACAGCTCGACGCGCTGGATCCGCGCGCTGGGCGAGCAGGGTGCCAGGCCGTATTTCCTGTTCGTGCCGGAGCAGGGCAAGGCCGATGGCACGCATTTCAGCGTTGCCGGTGCGAACGCGGTGGCCTGCCTGGTGCTGCGCGACTGGGTGGCGCTGCAGCCGACGCTGCGCGATGCGCTGGTGCGCGACATTGATTGCGAGATGCGCGGCGAAGCGGGGCAGGGTGCTGTTGCATCGCAGCCCTCGCGGGTGATCCATGAAGCCGATATCGCGGTGAAGCAGCCCGGCCCGCACGGTGGTGCAGGCCCGACCACCGCCTATCCGTTCTTCGCCGATGACAAGAACCTGCCGTTCGTGCTGCGCAAGCGCGTGCTGCACAAGGGCGCGGGCATCGGCCTGCATCCGCAGCACAAGGACGAGATCTACTACATCGTCAGTGGCGAGGGCTGGTACGTGCTGGATGGGAAGCAGCACGAGGTGCGGGCCGGCCACGCGCTGCTGACCCGCGCCGGCAGCATGCATGCGCTGCAGCAGCGCGGTGAAGAGGATCTTGTGGTGCTGCTGGCGTATCCGCGCTGACGGGGCGTTGCGGGCTAACCTTCAAAACCCTCTCATGCTTTTGAAGTTTGTTTGCATAAACTTCAAAAGCATGAGAGGGTTTTGAAGGAACGAGACGGTCCGCCATCACACCAGTCCGAGGACTCCATGCGCCGAGAAGACATCGCGGCCCCCCTGTGGCCCTATCTGACCCCCGTGGCGGGCCGCCCCAATCTACTGGCCATGAGTCCGCCGCCCACGCCGCGGAGGTTGCCGCCCGGTCAACTGGGCTCGCGTGAACTCTTCATCGGCGCCAACGCCGCGCTGGATCGGCTCGATCAGGCGATGCGCCAATGGCCCACCCCCGAGCTGGTCACGCGTACGCTGACGCGGCGCGAAGCCGTGCAGAGTTCTCAGATCGAAGGCACCCAGACTGATCTTGACCAACTGCTTGTCTATGAAGCGACGCGGGGGCTGGATGACCTGCCCGCCGATGTCCTGGTGACCGAACGCTATGTGCAGGCGCTTCAACATGGTCTGGAGGCCGTCAGGCTCGGGGGAAGATCGGCGCTGGACCTGATGCTCGTCAACCAGTTGCACGCTCTGCTCATGCAGGATGCGCCAGCTGACTTCCCGAAAGGCGCCTACCGTCGGGAGCAGGCGATCATCGGTGCCTTGGGCGGGCGTCCGGAAGATGCGCGCTTCGTCCCGTCCCCGCCTGACCGGATTGCCGGCGCGATGCAGGAGCTGGAGCGCGCCATGCTCATGTATGAGCCGGCGGAAGACGAGCAGTACACGCTGAACGTGGTGGCTCAACTTGCCATCGCGCACGCGCAGTTCGAAACCATCCATCCCTACAAGGACGGAAACGGCCGCACCGGGCGGCTGCTGATGCCGCTGATTCTCGCCGCCGAGGGGCATCCCCCGTTGTATCTCTCAGGTGCATTGTTGCGCAGCAAGACCGCCTACTACGACGCGCTCAATCAGGTGCAACTGCGCGGAAACTGGGCACCCTGGGTGGAGATGGTGGCGAAAGCCATCATCGAGTCCGCACATGACGCGATTGCCATCGCTGACCATATGACCCGACTGGCGCAGCGGTGGTCTGAACAGTTGACGAAATACCGCCGTGACTCCGTAACCCGTCGCTTGCCGGAGGTGCTGATCGGCCACCCCGTGGTCACGGCTGCGCAGGTGGCTTCTCTACTGGGTGTCTCCGACCGCTCCGCGCTCACCGGCATCTACGCGCTGGTGAAAGAAGGCGTGCTGGTGCCGGGTGACGACCGGAAGTGGGGACGGACCTTCCACGCGCAGGATGTCCTCAAGCGCCTCAACCAACCACCGATACCGCCCACACAGCCTCGCTGAACCGAAGTTGCCGGCCAAGGGCCGACGCCGCAAGCGTCAGACGTCGCCGCCGTCGGCCCAGCCCTCACCGCTGCCTTTCTGGAACACGCGGTCATCGGCCTGCACCTCGCCGGCCGGCAGGTGCGGCTGGTCGGCCAGCCCCGCATAGATCGGGGTGAAGTCCGGCGCGGTGGCCTGCATCAGCTGCTCGAAGCTGTCGATGACGAAATAGGTCTTCTGGAACGTGTCGATGCGGTAGCGCGTGCGCATGATCCGTTCCAGGTCGAAGCCGATGCGGTTCGGTGCGGCCGATTCCAGCGAATACAGCGATTCGCCCTTGGACGATACGATCCCGGCGCCATAGATGCGCAGGCCTTCCGGGGTATCCATCAACCCGAACTCCACCGTGTACCAGTACAGGCGGGTCAGGTTCTGCAGCGCCTCCGGGCCGAGCGCGTGGGCCTTCACGCCACCGCGCCCATAGGCTTCCATGTAATCGGCGAACACCGGGTTCATCAGCAGCGGCACGTGCCCGAACAGGTCATGGAACATGTCCGGCTCGGCGATGTAATCGATCTGGTCCGGGCGGCGGATCCACCAGGTCACGGGGAAACGCCGGTTGGCCAGGTGATCGAAGAAATCCAGCTCCGGCAGCAGGCCTTCCACGCCGACCAGCGTCCATCCCGTGGCCGCGCCGAGCACCTCGTTGAGCTGGTCGAAACGCGGAATACGATCCGCGCTCATGCCCATTTCATCCTGCGCATCGAGGAACTCCCGGCAGGCACGGCCGACCAGCAGCTCGCGCTGGCGCTGGTACAGCGTGCTCCAGGTCGCGTGGTCGTCGGCGCTGTAGGTATCCCACGGCTGTTCGACGATCGCGGTGGTATAGACCGGCACATACCCCTTGTCGGTCTGCTGGTGTTCGACGCGGCGGGGCAGGGTCTGGTCCATCGGGGCGATTCCTCGGAAGCAGGGCCTTCGATGCTAGGGCAGGGAAGACGCAACAGGGTTGCGAAGTTGCGCGCCATGGCCTTGCTGGCGCAATATTCTTGCGTCACTCCCATGTTGCGGGGCAACAATGTCCGGAGAAGTCCAGTTCGATCGCACGGATCTCCGGCTCCTGGCCGAAATCCAGCGCGATGGCCGAGCCACCAACGCCGAGTTGGCCGCGCGCGTGAACCTATCGCCGTCGGCGTGCCTGCGGCGCCTGCAGCGGCTGGAAGGCGAGGGCGTGGTCGCCGGCTATGGCGCGCGCCTGGAACCCGGGAAGATCGGCCTGGGCCTGCAGGCTTTCGTGCGCGTGCAGCTGGAGAAGCACGACCAGCAGGCCATCGCGCGGTTCGCCGACAGCGTGGTCGAATGGGATGAAGTGGTGGCCTGCCATGCGCTTACCGGCGACATGGATTACCTGCTGCATATCCACGTGCGCGACCTGGAGCATTTCTCGCGCTTCCTGCTCGACAAGCTGCTGAACGCTTCGGGCGTGGCCGATGTCAATTCGAGCTTCGTGCTGCGTACGGTGAAGGCCTTCCGCGCGCTGCCGCTGTCGCAGCTGGAATGAATGCCAGCGTCATGCCGGCCTCTGCCCGGGTCGCCGGGTAGCCGACCCTGGGTCGGCTCTATCGCCTCAGGCCGCTCAGCATTTCTCTTCGCGACGCATCAGCCGGCCGATGCGCGAGGGCGGCTCGCAGGCCGGCTTCGGCGGCGGTGCCAGTGCCGCGGCGCGCGCGCGCTGGATCTGTTCGATCCTTGCGCGGATCTGCGGCATCACTGCCATCGCCGCGCGTTCGCCTTCCAGGATCGCCTTGCCACGCTGGCTGAAATCCGATGCGCCGATGTCCAGAACCTTCGGCCGGATGATGATGTCCGCGCGCGCCAGTTCCTGCTCGCCCAGACGCTGCCCCATGATGGCGATGGACTGGTTGACGATGCCGAGCATGCCGCTTGGCGTGCGCCCGCTGGCCTTGCTGGAGATGTCCACGGCGATCACGAACTCGGCGCCGAGCTGGCGCGCGGCATCCACCGGCACCGGACTGACCACGCCGCCGTCGACGTAGTTGTGCTGGCCGATCCTCACCGGCTCGAACACGCCGGGGATGCTGCTGGACGCGCGCACGGCCTGGCCGACATTGCCGCGCACGAACACCGCGCGTTCGCCGGTTTCCAGGTTGGTGGCGACCGCGGCGAAAGGTTTGCGCAGTTTCTCGGCGGGCGTGTTGGCGACCTGCTGGTTGACGTAGTCCTGCAGTTTCTGGCCCTGTACCAGCCCGCCGGAGAACAGCCGCACGTCGCGGATGCTGGCTTCGTCCAGTGCCACCGCGCGGGTCTGCATCTCGAACGCATCCATGCCGCTGGCATACAGCGCGCCGACCACGCTGCCGGCGCTGGTCCCGGACACCACCACCGGAGCGAAGCCGTTGGCTTCCAGCATCTTGATCACGCCGATATGCGCAAAGCCCTTGGCCGCGCCACCGCCGAGTGCGACGCCGATCTTCACCGGCTGGGCCTGCGGCACCGCGATGGGCTGTGGCGGCGGGGCAGGGCGGGTGGCTTCGCCGCCGCACCCGGCCAGCAGGCCGAGCAGGACGACGCAGGAAACCAGGCGCGGGCGGAGAGCGGTCATCGGCAGGAAGGCGGCGGGCAAGGGGCCGAAGCATACCGTGCACCGGCATAATCCCGGTGCAACCGGAACCTCGGCCCGGCACGCGGACCGCAACAGGAGCAAGCATGCAGCAGACCCCCGCTGAAACCGCGAAGCTCATCGCTTTCTTCGCCTACCTGGGCCTGCTGTTCGCGGTGCCGCACCAGTCGGGCTGGTTCGGGCTGGTGTTGCTGGTACCGCTGCTGCTGGCCCTGGTGGTGGCCGGGCAGATGCTGTCGACCGGCTTCGGCGTCCGCCGGGAGGCGGCCGCGCTGGCCCGCCAACCGCCGCTGCGGGCGCTGCAGACCCGCGAACGCAATGCGCTGGACTGGTTCGGCGAGCCGGGCCAGATCAGCTGGCGCACGCCCCGTGGCAACATGATCGACCTGGCGGCCGCGGTACGCCGCGCGGGCGATGACAAGGTGGTGCGGCGGATAAGGGGGCCGTGGTCGGAGCGGGTGCGTGGACGGCACCATGACCGGCACACGTTCATCGGCCCGGTCCAGGTGCTGCTGCTGCCCGGCGCGGACCGCCATCTCGCGCCGGACAACGAGGCCGAAGTGCTGCTGTGCGGAAACTTCGCGGTGGTGCTGTCGCTCAATGGCTGCTGGCGCGTGGACCAGGCGCGCGGGTGGCTGCGCTGACCCATGCACCAGCATGCCGGCCCGCGGCCGGCACCCGCCGACGCTTCAGAAGCGGTTGTCGCCGTCCAGGATGCGGCCCAGGCCACCCAGCACCGAGCCTTCGCCACGGTTCTGCCCGCCGCCCTGCGGTGCGGCCATCCACATGCGCCCGGCCAGCCGCGAGAACGGCAGCGACTGCAGCCAGACCTTGCCCGGACCGGTCAGCGTGGCCAGGAACACGCCTTCGCCACCGAACACCATGCTCTTGATCCCGGCCACGCGGCGCACGTCCATGTCCACGCTGGCGTGGTAGGCCACCACGCAGCCGGTATCGACGTCGATGCGCTCGCCGGCGGCCAGCTCACGCTCCACCACGCAGCCACCGGCATGGATGAACACCCAGCCGTCGCCTTCCAGCTTCTGCATGATGAAACCTTCGCCACCGAACAGGCCGGTCATGATCCTGCGCTGGAACTGCACGCCGATCTGCACGCCACGCGCGCCGGCGAGGAAGCTGTCCTTCTGGCAGATCAGGCGGCCGCCGTGCTCGTCCAGCTTCATCGGCAGCACCGTGCCGGGGTAGGGCGCAGCGAAGGCGACCTTGGCCTTGCCGTGGCCGGTCTGGGTGTACAGCGTGGCGAACAGGCTTTCGCCGGTCAGCACGCGCTTGCCGGCTGCCATCACCTTGTCCATGAAGCCGCCGCCCTGGCCGCTGTGGGAGCCGTCGCCGAACACGGTGTCCATCTGCACCGAGGCATCCTTGAACATCAGCGAGCCGGCTTCGGCGATCGCGCTCTCGCCCGGGTCCAGCTCGATCTCGACGAACTGCATCTCGTGGCCGACGATGCGGAACTCGATGTCGTCCGCACGTTGCCGATGCGCTGCCTTGCCCGGCACCGGCGGCGGCGTGCGGGTCATGCCGGGCGAGTCGCCGCGCAGCTCGGGCACATCGCTGATCGCCATCCAGCCGCTCATGCCCTGGCACCAGGCCAGCGCGTTCGGATGGGCCTGTGCATGGCGCCGCGCGGCCGCATCATCGAACGGTCCGACACGGTCGGCCTGGCCGGGGACATGGAAGTACCACTGGTTCATCGCTGCGGGTCCATTCGGATCGGGAACCGCGAGTCTAGCGGGAGGACGGCGCGTCCCGCGACGGCCATGAATGGCGGGCATTTGCGACCAGGGTGTTGTATTGCAACAATTATCTGGTAGCGCCGTCCCACCCTCCTTCCCAACACAGCCTACCGCCATGTCCCCGAACCGTACTGTCCACGACCGTCGCGCGGTCGTGCGTCCGCTCGTCGTCGCCCTCTCCGCCCTGCTGCCGTTGGCGGCAGCCGCCCAGGAAGCCCCGGCCACCAAGGACCCGGTCGCGCTCGATGCGCTGCAGGTGACCGCGCAGCGCCGCGTCGAGAATGCCAGGGACGTGCCGGTGGCGATCACCGCGATCCAGGGCGAAAAGCTGGACGTGCTCGGTTCGGCCGGCGATGACATCCGCTTCCTGGCCGCGCGCGTGCCCAGCCTGAACATCGAATCGTCCTACGGGCGTGCGTTCCCGCGTTTCTACATGCGCGGACTGGGCAATACCGACTTCGACCTCAATGCATCGCAGCCGGTTTCGCTGGTGTACGACGACGTGGTCCAGGAGAGTCCGCTGCTGAAGGGCTTCCCGCTGTTCGACCTGGCCGGCGTGGAAGTGCTGCGCGGCCCGCAGGGCACGCTGTTCGGCCGCAATACCCCGGCCGGCGTGGTCAAGTTCGATTCGGCGCGTCCTTCGCAGGATGCCGATGGCTACGTCAGGGTCGCCTACGGCAGCCATGACACCTGGAACGTGCAGGGTGCCTACGGCGGCCCGCTGACCAGCCGCTGGTCGGCGCGCGTGTCCGCGCTGTACCAGCGTCGCGACGACTGGGTCACCAATACCCGCGCCGATGCTCCGGCGCAGGGCTTCGAAGGCTACGACGAAGGCGCCGCGCGCGTGCAGTTCCTGTACGAAGGCGATGATTTCGAAGCCCTGTTCAACCTGCACAAGCGCAAGCTCAACGGCACCGCGCGCCTGTTCCGCGCCAACATCATCCAGCCCGGCAGCAACCAGCTGGTGGAGAACTTCGACCGCGACGAGGTCTCCACCGACGGGCAGAACTTCTCCGACCTGGAAACCTGGGGCGGCAGCGCGCGCCTGCAGTGGAACCTCGGCAGCGTGACCCTGCACTCGATCACCGGCTACGAGACCGCCGAGTCGCTCAACCATGGCGATATCGACGGTGGCTACGGGGCCGCGTTCCTGGGCGATGGCAATTACGGTCCGGGCTTCATTCCGTTCCCGTCCGAATCGGCCGACGGCCTGCCGCACCACCGCCAGTGGACCCAGGAGTTCCGCGTCGAATCCAACGAATGGGGCCGCTTCGACTGGCAGGCCGGCGTGTTCTACTTCGATGAAGACGTGACCATCGACAGCTTCAACTACTACTCGCTGACGCCCGGCAACCCGCAGACCGGCCATGCCGTGCAGCAGCAGCGCAACAAGGCGTGGGCGGCGTTCGCTTCGGGCGACTTCGACCTCACCGAGCGCTTCAAGCTGCGCGGCGGCGTGCGCTACACCCAGGACAAGAAGGATTTCACCGCCAGCGTGCTGCAGGCGGTGGACGGCGGCACCCCGGTCAGCGGTCCCTATCTGGCCAACACCGATGTCGATGACGTCAGCTGGGACCTGAGCGGCGTGTACAAGCTCACCGACAACGTCAACGCCTATGCGCGCGTGGCCAAGGGCTTCCGCGCGCCGTCGATCCAGGGCCGGCTGGCGTTCGGCGGCGTCACCCAGGCCGATTCGGAGAAGGTGATCTCCTATGAAGCCGGCATCAAGGCCGACCTGTTCGACCGCCGCGCCCGCCTGGGCTTCAACGTGTTCCGTTACAACGTCGATGGCCAGCAGCTGATCGCGGTGGGCGGCAGCAACAATACCGCTACCCTGCTCAACGCAGACAAGACCATCGGCCAGGGCGCCGAACTGGATTTCGAAGCCTACCTGACCGACACCGTGCTGCTGACCCTGGGCAGCAGCTACAACGACACCGAGATCAAGGACCGCGACCTGGCCGTGGCGATCTGTGGCGGCGGCTGCACCATCACCGATCCGACCACGGTCATCGACGGTGCCACCTACGCGCTGGTCAACGGCAATGCGCTGCCGCAGGCACCGAAGTGGATCCACAACCTGACCCTGCGCGCCGGTTTCCCGGTCAGCGATTCCAGCGAATTCTATGCGTACACCGACTGGGCCTACCGCGGCCCGGTGAACTTCTTCCTGTACGAATCGCCGGAGTTCCGCAGCCGCAGCTCGCTGGAAGGCGGCCTGCGCCTGGGCTACAACTGGGATTATGGCCAGTACGACGTGGCGGTGTTCGGCCGCAACCTGACCGACCAGGTGCGTGTGGTCGGCGCGATCGACTTCAACAACCTCACCGGCTTCCTCAACGAGCCGCGTACGTACGGCGTGGAGTTCACCGCGAAGTTCTAGGCCGCCGGGGCAGCGCGGGTGCCGGCCGCTGGCCGGCACCCACCTTTACTTACAACGCGCTGTCGGGGCGGATCTTCAGCACCGCCTCCTCGGCCGCGCAATCACGGCCGGAATGCTGGCCGGTCCTGCGCGCCGTTTCGATCTCCCTGCGTGCGGCCAGCAGGTCGCTCCTGAACGCCGCATTGTCGTGCAGGCGCGCCACCGCGGCGGCGCCCATGAAGCGTCCCTCCAGGATGTCGCTCTGCCAGTGCACGTTGCACACCAGCCGGCTTTCGCCGTAGTTGCGGCCGCGCGCGATGACCGCATCGGCGCGCTCGGGCACGATCTCCGACAGGATCAGCGCCCACGCCCAGCCGATCGAGGTATGCCCGGAGGGATAGGAACCGTTGCCACGCAGCGCGGCCTCGTCATCCGGCGTGCAGGTCGGCTCGCCGTTGACCATGAACGGCCGTGGCCGCTGGTACCGGTGCTTGGCCGCGCGGGTCGCCGCGCTGGCGTCGATACGGCTGCGCTCGAGCAGACGATACAGGGCGGGCGTGCGCTGCGCATCGACATCCAGATCGATCGCGCAGGAGAACTGGTTGGCGCCTTCCGGGAAGCCGAGCTCGGCATCGGCCGTGGCCTGGACGAAGCGCGGGCTGCCGCGCAGCGCGCGCGCCTCGCGGCTGACCTGCTCATCCAATGCGAAGCCGGCCGAGCCTGCCGCTGGCGGTACCGGTACCAGCCCGAGGCTGTCCGGCACCGCATCGCTGGCCAGGTAGCCCTCCGCGCGGGTCGTGGCGGCGGCCTCGACCGCGGTGGCCGGCCGCGACGGGGAGGCGGCGCAACCGGCGAGGGCGAGGGCAATGGCAAGGCCCGGCAGCGGGCGCGGGAATCGGGACATGGGAAGGCTCGTGGCAGCGGAAACAGGACGCCATGATCGCAGCCGGCGAGGCCGCGGGCTGCGCCCATCGGTCATGCGGCCAGAACCGGCAAGGCGTGCCGGCGGCCAGGGCTCATCCGGCATGCGCGCTCAGCCGGCCGTGCTGTTCGACGACCCGGATCGGCCCACCGAACACGGCCGACAACGGCTCGTCGCGCAGCACGTCGGCACGGCTGCCATCGGCGAGCACCCGGCCATCGCGCAGCAGCACCACCCGCTCGATCTCCGGGATGACTTCTTCGATATGGTGGGTGACCAGCACCAGGGTGATGCCCTGCCGTGCCAGCGCACGCATGGTATCCACCAGCTGCTGGCGCGCCACCAGGTCCAGGCCGGTGGACGGCTCATCCAGCAGCAGGGCCTGCGGGCGGTTGACCAGTGCGCGGGCGATCAGCACGCGGCGGGTTTCGCCGGCCGACAGCTCCGCGTAGGCACGCCCGCGCAGGCCGAGCGCGCCGGTCATCGCCAGGGTCTGCACCGCACGCTCATGCATTTCGGCGGTGACCTCGCGGAACGAGGGGACCACATAGCTGGCGAAGAAGCCGGACAGCACCGCCTGTTCCACGCTCAGGCCCGGCATGTCGGCCAGGTTGCTGCTGAGGTCGCCGGTGACGATGCCCAGCTGCGAGCGCAGGCGGTCGACCTGCCAGCGGCTCTGGCCGAGCACCTTGACCGCCACCGTGCCGTCGCCCAGCGCCAGCGGATACAGCTCGCGGGTGATCAGCTTGATGAAGGTGGACTTGCCGCAGCCGTTGGGGCCGAGCAGGGCGGTGTGCTGGCCCTGCGCGATGCGCAGGCTGAGCGCATGCAGCACCTTGACCTGGCCACGCACCACGGTGGCCCGGTCGAGTTCGATCAGCGCCGCCGAAGCGGCAGGGGCGGTGGCCGGAGCGGCCGAAGCAACACAGTGCAGGCTGGACAACGCAGGTTCCCGGATGGAAGGCGAACAGGGAGATGCAGTTTGCTACGGCAGGCGCCATGATGTCTGCCACCCTGTTCCCGGGTCGCCACCCACGTCAGGAACCCCGACATGCCGCGTTCCCTGTTCCAGTCCGTGCAGTGCCACCTGGGCGCGCTTGCCATCGCGCTGCTGCCGGCTGCGAGCGTAGCCCAGGCGCAGGTCGCCGATACCGCCAGCTACCTGCAGCGCATGGATACCAACGGTGACGGCAAGGTCGGCGTCGAGGAATACGTGGAGTGGCTGCTGTATGCCTTCGACCGCATGGACCGCAACGGCGATGGCGTGTTGAGTGCCGACGAGCTGCCCGGTGGCAAGGGCCGGCCGATCACCCGCGAACAGCAGCGCCAGACCCTGGTCCAGCGCTTCCACAAGCAGGATGCCAATGGCGACGGATACCTGAGTGCCAGGGAGCTGGCCGCGCCGCCACAGTGAGCCGGGGGATAGGGATGATCCTTGCGCCATACGGAGGCTGGGCTTCAAATTCATTATTACTCCAGCTAAGTAATGGTGCACGACATGACCGACGAACTTGACGAGCCTGAAAAGGCGCTTGGGTAACTGACACATGCCCGAACTGCCCGAAGTAGAAACCACCCGCCGCGGCCTGGCCCCGCACCTGGAAGGGCGCCGCGTGCATGGCGTGATCCTGCGCCGCCCGGACCTGCGCTGGCCGATCCCGGCCGAAATCAGCCAGCTGCTGCCGGGCCAGCGCATCAACGAGGTCCGCAGGCGCGCCAAATACCTGCTGCTGGATACCGATGCCGGCAGCGCGGTGCTGCACCTGGGCATGTCCGGCAGCCTGCGTGTACTCCCCGGCGACACGCCACTGCGTGCCCACGACCACGTGGATATCAGCCTGGACAACGGTCGGCTGCTGCGCTTCAACGATCCGCGGCGCTTCGGCTGCCTGCTCTGGCAGCCGGCCGGGCATACCCACGAACTGCTGGCCGGGCTGGGGCCGGAGCCGCTGGACGACGCCTTCGATGGCGACTACCTGTTCAAACGCAGCCGTGGCCGCCGTGCGCCGGTGAAGACCTTCCTGATGGACCAGTCGGTGGTGGTCGGGGTGGGCAACATCTATGCGGCCGAAAGCCTGTACCGCGCCGGCATCAGCCCGCTGCGCGAGGCCGGCAAGGTGTCGCGCGAGCGTTACCAGCGCCTGGCCGACGCGGTGAAGGAAATCCTTGGCCACGCCATCGCCCGCGGTGGCACCACCCTGCGCGATTTCATCAGCCCCGATGGTGCGCCCGGCTACTTCGAGCAGGAGCTGTCGGTGTACGGCCGGGACGGCCAGCCGTGCCCGGGCTGCGGCCGCCCGCTCAGGCATGCCACCATCGGCCAGCGCGCCAGCGTGTGGTGTGGCAGCTGCCAGCGTTGACCGGCTTCGCGCAATGCTGCCGGTGGGTCCGCCGAGTACTGTCCAGTGGGGCCGGCAACTGAACGATCATCGCCTGCCACTGCCACTCGTTAACGAAAGTATTCGCATAATGGCGGACTTCCATGCACCGGCGGCTTCGAATGCAACGACGCGACTTCCTTCGTAACGCTTCCCTGGCCTTGGCGGCCTTTGGGCTGCCGGCGCTGTCGGCCCGCGCCGCCACGGCCGGCCAGGTTGGCCTGCGCAGGCTCGGTGAGCCGCAACCGTTCGATTTCGCCACGTTGAAGGGACAGGCGCGCGCGCTGGCCGCGGCCGCTTACCAGACCCACAAGCGCACGCTGCCGGCCCCGGTGGAGGCGTTGGACTGGGACCAGTACCAGTCGATCGGTTACCGCCAGGACCATGCGCTGTGGGCCGACCAGCCCGGCCGCTACCAGGCCAAGTTCTTCCACCTCGGTCTGTACTTCCATTCGCCGGTGCGGATGTTCGACGTGGTGGACGGCAAGGCGCAGGAACTGGCGTACGACCCGGCGGCATTCGATTACGGCAGGAGCGGCCTGAAAGGCAGCCACCTGCCGGCCGACCTGGGCTTCGCCGGTTTCCGCCTCAACACCCGCCAGGACACCGACCGCGATTTCGCCGCGTTCCTGGGCGCCAGCTACTTCCGCGCGGTCGGCAAGGAGGGCCAGTACGGGCAGTCCGCGCGTGGCCTTGCGATCGACACCGGCATGGGCAGGCCCGAGGAGTTCCCGGACTTCATCGCCTATTACCTGGAGCAGCCGCCGGCCGACTCCAACACGCTGGTGGTGTACGCGCTGCTGGATTCGCCCAGCGTAGCCGGCGCCTACCGCTTCGCGATCACCAATGGCGACGTGCTGCTGATGGACATCGACAGCGCACTGTACCCGCGCAGGGCCATCGAACGCCTTGGCATCGCGCCGTGCACCAGCATGTACCAGGTTGGCGAGAACGATCGCCGCATGGGCTGGGACTGGCGCCCGGAGATCCACGACACTGACGGCCTGTCGATGTGGACCGGCGGTGGCGAATGGATCTGGCGACCGCTGGCCAATCCGCGCGAGCTGCGCTTCAACATGTTCGTGGACCGCAATCCGCGCGGCTTCGGGCTGCTGCAGCGCGACCGCGAGTTCGACCATTACCAGGACGATGGCGTGTTCTACGAGAAGCGTCCGTGCCTGTGGGTGGAGCCCAAGGGCGAATGGGGCGAAGGCTCGGTACAGCTGGTGGAGATCCCCACCGTCGACGAAACCTTCGACAATATCGTGGCGTTCTGGAACCCCACGGACAAACCGCAGCCGGGGCAGGAACTGCTGGTCGGCTATCGCCTGTACTGGGGCGCGCAGCCGCCGGCGCGGCCAACGCTGGCGCATTGCGTGGCAACCCGCACCGGCCTGGGCGGCGTGATCGGCAAGAAGCGGGACTACTTCAGCTGGCGCTTCGCGGTGGATTTCGAAGGCGGCGAACTCGCCGCGCTGATCGACAAGGGCGAAGTGGAGGCGGTGGTGGAAACCAGCCGCGGCAGGGTGGAGATTGTTTCCGCGCGGCCGCTGCGCGAGATCCAGGGCTACCGCGCGATGTTCGACCTGGTGCCGCCGGACGAGGGCACGCAGCAGATCGACATCCGCCTGTACCTGCGCAGTGGCGGCAGACCCCTTACCGAAACGTGGCTGTACCAGTACAACCCGCCGCCGGCCGGAGCGCCGGAGCGCACGTTGTACTGAGACAGGCGGTAGAGCCGGGCATGGCTCGGCGCTACAGCGGCAGATTGGCCTGCAGCGGCTCGATGCGGCCTTCGCCGCGGGTGATCTTCTTGAACTCGGCGCGGCTGACCGACACGTAGCGCTCGTTGCCGCCGATCTCCACCTGCGGGCCATCCTGGACCGCACGGCCCTGTTCGTCCACGCGCACGGTCATCGTGGCTTTCTTGCCACTGTGGCAGATGGTCTTGATCTCCTGCATCTCATCGGCCCATGCCAGCAGGTACTGGCTGCCTTCGAACAGTTCGCCACGGAAATCCGTGCGCAGCCCGTAGCACAGCACCGGGATGCGCAGCTGGTCCACGACCTCGCTCAGCTGCCAGACCTGCGCGCGGCTGAGGAACTGCGCTTCGTCCACCAGCACGCAGCCCAGCGCGCCATGCGCGGCGATGTCGTCGGCCACCAGCCGCTGCAGGTCGCTGCCGCGCTCGAAGGCGATGCCTTCGGCCTTGAGGCCGATGCGCGAGGCGACCACGCCACTGCCGGCACGGTCGTCCAGCCGCGGGGTCAGGATCGCCACCCGCATGCCACGCTCGCGGTAGTTGTGCGCGCTCTGCAGCAGGGTGGTGGTCTTCCCGGCATTCATCGCCGAATAGTAGAAGTAGAGCTTGGCCATCGGCGGATTGTACGACGCGACCTGGCCTGGCCGCCCCATCCATCACCGTTCAGGCTGCGCCGTCGGCGGCAGCTGTGGTCGTCCGCGCGGCCCGCTACAATCGCCTCTCCATGCACGGTCTCAACCCCCCCCAAAGCGCCGCGGTCGCGCATATCGAAGGCCCCCTGCTGGTGCTGGCCGGCGCCGGCAGTGGCAAGACCCGCGTCATCGTGGAGAAGATCGCCCACCTGATCGGCAGTGGCCGTTACCCGGCGCGACGCATCGCGGCGATCACCTTCACCAACAAGTCCGCCAAGGAAATGCGCGAGCGCGTGGCAAAAAGGCTGCGCGACCAGGATGCCGACGAGGTCACCCTCTGCACCTTCCATGCGCTGGGGCTGAAGTTCCTGCAGATCGAGCACGCGGCGGTCGGGCTCAAGCGCGGTTTCTCCATCTTCGATGCCGACGACAGCAACGCGCAGGTCAAGGACCTGATGCACGGTGCCAAGCCGGACGACATCGAGGACGTCAGGAACCTGATCTCGCGCGCGAAGAACGCGGGATTGTCGCCGGAGCAGGCGATGCAGGCCGCACGCAGCAACCGTGAAAAGGAAGCGGCCAGTGTCTACGAGCGCTACCAGCTGCGGCTGACCGCATTCAACGCGGTGGATTTCGACGACCTGATCCGGCTGCCGGTGCAGGTGCTGGAAGAGAACCCGGAGATCGCGTTGGCCTGGCGCGAACGCATCGGATATCTGCTGGTGGACGAGTGCCAGGACACCAACGATGCCCAGTATCGGCTGCTGAAACAGCTGGCAGGCGAGCGCGGCAACTTCACCTGCGTGGGCGACGACGACCAGTCGATCTATGCCTGGCGCGGTGCCAACCCGGAGAACCTGCAGCAGATGGCGCGCGATTACCCGGCGCTGCAGATCATCAAGCTGGAGCAGAACTACCGCTGTTCCAACCGCGTGCTGCGCGCGGCCAATGCGTTGATCGCCAACAATCCGCACGAACACCTGAAGAAGCTGTGGAGCGACCAGGCCGACGGCGAACGCATCCGCGTCTGGGAGTGCCGCAACAGCGAACACGAAGCGGAGAAGGTCGCCGCCGAGATTGCCTTCATCGCGCAGTCGCGGCGGGTGCCATGGAGCGATTTCTGCATCCTGTTCCGCGGCAACTTCCAGTCGCGGCCACTGGAAAAAGCGCTGCAGCTGGCCCAGGTTCCGTACCACCTGTCCGGCGGCACGGTGTTCCTGGAACGCCAGGAAGTAAAGGACACGCTGGCCTGGCTGCGCCTGCTGGTGAATCCCGACGACGACACCGCGTTCATGCGTGCGGTGCAGGCACCCAGGCGCGACGTCGGTGCCGGCACGCTGGCGAAGCTGGCCGAACTGGCTTCGGCCAAAGGCATGCCGATGGCGCAGGCGGCCGAGGCGATCGGCGCCCTGCAGCAACTGCCGCCGCGCGCGGCCAACAGCCTGGCGCGCTTCACCGACATCCTGCGCGACCTGCGTGCGCAGACCCGCGAGATCTCCTCCGGCGACATGATCCGCCGCGTGGCCAAGGAATCCGGGCTGCTCAGCGAGCTGCGCCAGCAGGCCAGGGAAGAAGCCAGCTACCAGCGCCGCGCCAACAACATCGAGGAACTGGCGCAGTGGTTCGAAGGCGGTCCGCGTGGGGCCACCGCCGCCGATCTCGCCGGACAGCTCGCGCTGCTGTCGCGCAACGACAAGGATGATGGCGGCAACCAGGTACGGATGATGACCCTGCATGCCTCCAAGGGCCTGGAGTTCCCGTATGTGTTCATCGTCGGCTGCGAGGATGGCGTGCTTCCGCACCAGGTGAGCCTGGACGAAGGCACCCTGCAGGAGGAGCGTCGCCTGCTGTACGTGGGCATCACCCGCGCCAAGCTGCAGTTGTGGATGAGCCACAGCAAGCTGACGCGCAAGTTCGGCGAACACGTGCGGCTCAAGCCCAGCCGCTTCTTCGAGGAGCTGCCGGCCGCGGAGCTGCAGCGCGACGGCGCCGACCCGGTGGCCGACGCGGCGCGCAAGAAGGAGCGCGCCAGCGCCGGGCTGGCGGCGATCCAGGCCCTGTTCGACTGATGGCAGGGCCGGCCTGCCCGGCGCCATGCTGCACAATCGACGTCAACACCGACTGGAGCCTCCCGTGCACCCGATCGAAAGCGAACGCCTGCGGCTGAGGCCGATCGATGCCGACGCCGATGCGGCGAACATGCTCGCGCTGCTCAACGATCCCGGCTTCGTGCGCTTCATCGGCGACCGCGGCGTGCGCGACGAGGCGCAGGCACGCGAATACATCGCCCTGCGCGTGCTGCCCGCCTATGCGCTGCACGGTTATGGGATGTACGCCGTGGAACGGCGCAGCGACGGTGCCTGGCTGGGCAATGCCGGCCTGGTGCGCCGCGATGGATTGCCTGGCCCGGATATCGGCTATGCGTTGCTGGCCGGATATGCCGGGCACGGCTACGCCAGCGAGGCAGCGCGGGCGGTGCTGGATCACGCGCGCGCTGGGCTGGGGTTGGAGGATCTGTATGGCATCACCGACCCGGACAACCTGGCGTCGGCGACCATCCTGCGTGGATTGGGAATGGAACAGCGCGGACTGGTCCAGCTACCCGGGAGCGAGCAATGGGTGAGCCTGTTCGCCATGCCCGGTGCGGCAACGACGTGATGCGGTAGAGCGGGGTCCGGTATTGATCGGTCAGGCGTCGCGCAATGCGGCCAGCTGTGCCTGCAGTTCGGCAACCGCGGCTTCCAGCTGCTCCACGCGCTCGGCCAGGCCCGCGTCGGCGGCGGTGGTGGCCGAGGTGCCGGACGAGGCGGCCGCGAATTTCGCTGCCAGCGCCTCACCGTCCACCTCGCCACACAGCAGGTGCATGTAGCGGTCCTCGCGCTGGCCGGCGGCCCGCGGCAGCACCAGGACCAGCGTGCGCTGCTGCAGGCGTTCCAGCGCATGCCGGGCCTCGTCGGCATCGGCGAAACGGTGCAGGCGCTCGCTGCGGGCGATCAGCTCCCCCAGCGTCTGCGGACCGCGCAGCAACAGCAGGGCGAGCAGCACGGTCTGCTGCCGGGTCAGGTCCAGCGCCGCCTGCAGGCGGTGTTCGTAGCGGTCCGCGCGCGAGGAAAAGTGCTGGCGGGCCAGCCCCAGCGTTTCCAGCTGGCGCAGTGCATGCTGCACGTCGCCGGCGCTGATGCCCATCAACGGATCGCGTGCGGTCTTCTGGTTGGCCGCCGACTGCGCGGCATTGACCGTCAGCGGATAGGTGTCCGGGGTGGTCGCTTCCTTTTCCACCAGGCAGCCGAGCAAGCGTGCCTGCACGGCGTCCAGCAGCGGGCGGACGGGAAGGTCGGTCGGGTCGGTCATGGCGGTGCTCCAGGCGCAGAGGCGATCAACCTGCAAGCATAGCCGCTGCCTCCGGCAGGTTTATCGCTAAAATGGCGCGGTTCTGTACAAGGTGAAGTCCATGCGTCGTCGTATCGCCCCTCTCTCCCTGTCCCTGCTGGCCACCGCGGTGATCGGCCTGTCCGCGTGCAAGCGCGTCGATACCCCGGCGGATGCGGGCGTGCCGGCCGCCGGCAAGGCGGCGGTGGCGGCCCCGGCCGAAGCCGACGCCAGTGCCAATGACAACCTGAACGCGGTGCTGTGGATGCAGCGGGCGCAGGAATACAGGGCGATCACCGAGCAGACCTACCGCGCCGCGGCCGACCGCCTGGACGCCGCGCTGAAGCAGGCTCATTGGGACGCGCTGGTGCCGGAAGAACGCGGCAACGAGGCCAGGGGCCTGAAGCCGGCCGTGGTGCTGGACCTGGACGAAACCGTGCTGGACAACTCGCCTTACCAGGCGCGCCTGGTGCGTGATGGCAAGGAATACGACGAGCTGACCTGGGACCAGTGGGTGGCGGAGAAGAAGGCTAGGGCGATTCCGGGCGTGGTCAATTTCGCCAAGGCCGCCAATGCCAGGGGCGTGACCCTGCTGTACATCTCCAACCGCGCCGTGCACCTGAAGGACGCGACCCTGGCCAACCTGCGCGCCGAGGGCCTGCCGGTGGCCGATGACAGCGTGTTCCTCGGCCTGGGCACGGTGGTGCCCGGTTGCGAGCAGGCCGGCAGCGAGAAGAACTGCCGCCGCCGCCTGGCCGGGCAGAAGTACCGCGTGCTGATGCAGTTCGGCGACCAGCTCGGCGACTTCGTCGAGGTCACCGCCAACACCAATGAAGGCCGTGACGCGCTGCTGCAGCAGTATCACGACTGGTTCGGCGAGCGCTGGTGGATGCTGCCGAACCCGACCTACGGCGGCTTCGAGCCGGCGCAGTTCAACAATGATTTCAGCCAGCCGCGCGCGGCCCGCCACGAGGCCAAGCGCGCGGCGCTGGACTACGCGCCATGACCCGCGGCCCGCTGCCGCTGCGCGACGACGAGCGCCTGATCTTCGCGCTGGACGTGCCTGATCGCGCGCAGGCGCTGGACTGGGTCGATCGCCTCGGCGACAGCGTGGCGTTCTACAAGATCGGCATGGAACTGCTGGCCTCGGGCGAGTACTTCCACGTGCTGGAGGAGCTCGCGCGCCGCGACAAGCGGGTGTTCGTGGACCTGAAGTTCTTCGATATCCCGGCCACCGCTGCTGCGGTCGTCAAGCGCCTGTCGCAATGGCCGGTGAGCTACTGCACGATCCACGGCTGGCATCCGGCGATGATGGAAGCCTGCGCGGCCGTGGCCGGCGGCGACATGCGCCTGCTGGCGGTGACCGTGCTGACCTCGATGGGCCGCGAGGACCTGGCCGGCATGGGCATCGACCGCGCGCCGGTGGAAGTGGTGGTCGAGCGCGCGCTGGCCGCCCGCGCCGCCGGCATCGATGGGGTGATCGCCTCCGGGCAGGAGGCTGGACCGATCCGTGCTGCTGCCGGTGCCGGCTTCTCCATTGTCTGCCCGGGCATCCGCCCCGGTGGGCCGGCCGGCGATGACCAGAAGCGTACGGTGGGCGTGGCCCAGGCGTTCGCCGATGGCGCGGACGCGATCGTGGTCGGGCGCCCGATCCGGCTCGCGCCGGATCCTGGAGCGGCGGCCCGCGTGATCCAGCAGGAAATCCGCCAGGCGCTGCGCGGCTGACTGGTCCGGCCCGGATGTTAAGGTGAGCCGCGCTGGCCGCGATGGAGGGCCGGCGGTCTTGCGGCTGCAACCTTCCAACGGTCAAGATGCTCCACGGTCTGGGGAGTCCGAACCATCATGTCGAAGATCCAACGGCGCGCGCTGCGCCATGCGTGGGCCTGCTGTGCCCTGCTGCTGCTGTCGCTGGCCGGTTGCCGGCGCGATGCGCCCGATCCGTCGGTGCCGGCCCCTGAACCGGTGGCGGCGGTGCAGGCGATGGCCGCGGCGATGGCCGCCAACGACCTGGTCGCCTATGCCCGGCTGTCGGTGCCGCCGTCGCAGTACGACCGGCTCGAACAGGCCTGGAGCCAGGGCCACAGCCGCTGGCCATTGACCGAACTGCCGCTGCATGACCAGTGGCTGCCGATGCTGCAGGCGCTGTCGGTGCCCGACGCCAGCCAGCAGCTGCAGCGCAGCTTCGACCGCCAGCTGGCCGGCCAGACCGCCGCGGTACGCCAGGCCGCGCAGTCGATGGGCCTGTTCGGCATGCAGTACCTGCGCCACCAGGACATCTACACCGCCAGCCAGCAGGCGCATTACCTGCAGGTGGTGGAGACGCTGGCGGCATGGGCCGCCGAAGCGCCGCTGAGCGACCGCGCGCGGGCGCGTGCCAGCATCGCCGCGCTGACCAGCGCCGCGCGCGCGACCGGGATCACCGGGGACGAGCAGCTGCAGCAATCGGGGATGGAGGCCAGCCTGCGCCAGCTGGGGCCGTTCATCGGCACCCTGAAGGCGGTGCTGGCCAGCTACGGACTGGACCTGGACAGCTCCATGCGCGGGGTGGCCGGCGAGCTGCTGTCGCGGCAGGGCGACAATGCGCTGGTCCGCCTGCAATACCCGCTGGCAGGCAGGGACATCACCCTGCAGATCCCGCTGACCCGACGCGAAGGTCACTGGTATCTCACCCGCACGCTGGCTGATACCGATGCCCTGCTGCGCCATGCCGATGCCGCGCGGGCCGCTGCGGCCGCCGCCGCCACGCCAGCCGCCGACGCCGGGGAAGATGCCGGACCCCCGCCTGCGCCATAATGGCCCCGATGCCGAAACAGAATCCGCTGCCGTTCCCCGGCGAACAATCCGAGCACGCCTCCGCCGACCCGGCGGGCGTGACCCCGATCCCGACCGACGGCGCCACGCCGCCGCCTGCCGTCGCGCGCCTGCCCGTTGGTCGACGCCCGTGGTGGGCGCGCCTGCTCGGCCGCCTGGCCGAACCCTGGCTGTCGCTGGACATCGAGCCGGAGGACCCGGGCCAGTACGATGACGGCCGGCCGGTCATCTACGTGCTGGAAGACTATGGCCTGTCCAACGCGCTGATCCTGGACAAGGCGTGCCGCGAAGCCGGCCTGCCCTCCCCGCTGGTCCCGCTGCCGGGCGATCCCACCGCCCGCCGACGCGCCTACGTGGCGCTGTCGCGGCGCAGTTCGAGCAATTCGCTGATCCCCGAACAGCGGGGTGCGCGGACGCATTCGGATTCTCTGGCCAAGGTGCTGCAGGCACATCGCGTGCGCGACGCGCTGGACGTGAACCTGGTGCCGGTGTCGATCTTCGTCGGTCGCGCCCCGGACAAGCAGAGTGGCTGGTTCGCGGTGCTGTTCTCGGAAAACTGGGCGCTGGTCGGTCGTTTCCGCCGCCTGCTGGCGGTGCTGTTGAATGGCCGCAGCACCATCGTGCGCTTCGCGCCGCCGATTTCCCTGCGCGCCACCGTCGATGAAGGGCTGGATCCGGAGCGCACGGTGCGCAAGCTGCAGCGCGTGCTGCGCGCGCATTTCCGCCGCATCCGCGAATCGGTGATCGGCCCGGACCTGTCCACCCGCCGCCTGCTGGTGGACCAGGTACTGGCGGCCGAACCGGTCCGCGAGGCGATCGCCGCCCAAGCCAAGCGTGACAACAGCAAGCCGGCCGATGCCTGGCGCAAGGCGCATGCCTATGCGTGGGAAATCGCCGCCGACTACTCCAGCCCGGTGGTCCGCTCGGCCAGCTTCATGCTCAGCCATGTGTGGAACCGCATCTACGCCGGCGTGCTGGTGCACCATCTGGAAAAGTTCAAGGCGGCCGCGCCCGGGCACGAGGTGGTGTACGTGCCCAGCCATCGCAGCCACATGGACTACCTGCTGCTGTCCTACCTGCTGTACGACCGCGGCATCGTGCCGCCGCACATCGTGGCCGGCATCAACCTCAACCTGCCGGTGGTCGGCACGCTGCTGCGCAAGGGCGGCGCGTTCTTCATCCGCCGCTCGATCCGCGGCAACGCGCTGTATTCGGCGGTACTCAGCGAGTACGTGGCGCAGCTGGTGGCCGGCGGCTATTCGATCGAATATTTCGTCGAAGGCGGCCGTTCGCGTACCGGACGCCTGCTGCAGCCCAAGGGCGGCATGATCTCGATGACGCTGCGCGCGTTCCTGCGCCAGCCGCGCAAGCCGGTGCTGTTCCAGCCCATCTACATCGGTTACGAGAAACTGATGGAACGCGGCAGCTACCTGGACGAACTGTCCGGCCGGCCGAAGGAAAAGGAGTCGATCTGGTCGCTGCTGTGGGGCATTCCCAAGGTGCTCAAGCAGAACTATGGCCAGGTGGTGGTGAACTTCGGCGAGCCGATCGCGCTGAACGACGTGCTGGCCGAAAGGGCGCCGGAGTGGGACGGCCAGGCCGTGTCCGAGGACGAAAAGCCGGGATGGCTGTCCGGTACCGTCGATCACCTCGCCGAGCGCATCCAGGTCCACATCAACGGCGCCGCCGACGTCAATCCGATCAACCTGCTGGCGCTGGCGCTGCTGTCCACGCCCAAGCATGCGATGGGCGAGGCTGACCTGATCGCGCAGATCGAACTGTGCAAGATGCTGCTGGAGGAAATGCCGTACTCGCAGCGGGTGACGGTCACCCCGCACAGCCCGGAGCGGATCATCGCCCATGCCGAGGAGATCAACGTCCTGACCCGGATCAAGCATCCGCTCGGCGACGTGCTCAGTGTCAGCGGCGATACCGCGGTGCTGCTCAGCTACTTCCGCAACAACGTGCTGCACCTGTTCACCGCGTCCTCGTGGGTGGCGTGCTGCTTCCAGAACAACCGGCGCATGGGCCGCGCCGGCCTGGTCCGGCTGGGCCGCACCGTGTATCCGTTCCTGCAGGCCGAGCTGTTCCTGCCGTGGAACGAGGACGAGTTCGCCCAGCGCATCGAGCAGACCATCGACCTGTTCATCCGCGAAGGGCTGCTGCAGCAGGTCGGCGATGACGAAGGCGGCGTGCTGGCGCGCAATACCGGGCAGACCGACGAAGTGTTCCGGCTGCGTGCGATCGGGCATTCGCTGCAGCAGGCGTTCGAGCGCTACTACATCGCCATTTCGGTGCTGGTCAAGAATGGCCCGGGCACGCTCGGCGCGGCGGAGCTGGAAAGCCTGTGCCAGCAGGCCGCGCAGCGCCTGAGCCTGCTGTATGCGCCGGCCGCGCCGGAGTTCTTCGACAAGACCCTGTTCCGTGGCTTCATCCAGAAGCTGCGCGAGCTGCGCCTGGTCTGGCCGGACGAGAACAGCAAGCTGGTGTTCGACGAGCGCCTGGATGGCTGGGCCAAGGATGCGAAGTTCATCCTGGGTCGCGAACTGCGCCACACCATCGAGCGGGTCAGCCCGGAAGCGGCCAGGCCGGAAGAGGCGGCGGCGCAGGATTGACGAGCATGCAGACCGGCAGGATCAGCCGCGCACGCCGGTTCCGACGGGTTTGGGCGGTGGCCGGCATGGCTCCTGCTTCGGGTCGCACGCCACCTGGTCACGCACCTGGCGCTTGATGGTTTCGATCAGGCCGCCTTCGCCGTCCTTGCGCGGCCGCTCGCCACTGTGGTTGACGGTGGCGCGGCCTGCCGTTGGCGCAGGAGCCGACGATGACGGCAGCGCGTCCAGCGGATAGGCGTTGCGATTGTTCCATGTGCCGCAGATGCCGGTGGTCGCGCCGGTGCCGCGGGCGGCGGCATTGGCCTGCGCTCGTGCATCGGTAACCGCCTCGGTCCCCGTGGCCTTTCCTTCGGCGATGAAATAGCGCATCTCGCCGCCCTTCGGCCGGAAGCAGAACATCGCCCCATGGCCCGGCACGGTGCTGCTCAACAGTGGCTTCCAGCTCCCGGTGCGGCCCTTGGCGCTGGCGCGATGCAGGGCCTCGGCGCGGGGCGTGGGCCGGTTCTGGACCACGACGAAATCGCCGCTGTCCGGATGTGCCAGCACCACCACCTGTGCGTGGGCGGGCAGGACGCAGGCCAGCAGCAGGCCGGCAAGCAGGGTGGATTTCACTTCAGGCTCCCGTAGCCGCATCGGTCAGTCCGCCCCGTGGCTGCGCAGGAAACCCTGCGCCACCCGCGCCGACTGTTCGTGCGCGGCATAGGTGCGGTTGGCGTCCGCTTCGCTGTAGCCCTGGGCGATGGCCCGCTTGTACATCGCGTAGTAGTCGAACGCCTGGCCGCACATCGTATGAAGCTGCTGGTCGCCGCCGCCGGAAAGGGCCTTCTGCCGGTAGTTGCCTTCGGTAAAGCCGGCGCAGGCACTGGCTGCAAGATTGGGCCGGGTGGGATAACTGCCGCCACTGGCCCCGGCCAGACCGGATGCCGTAGCGGAGATTGCCGAGCCTGCGCCAAGCAAGGCGTCGCCGGTAGCACCCAGTGAAGCGGCGACGGCGCTGTCCGAGTTGAATATCTGCGCGCCTTTCAGCGCCGCGCCCAGTACGGCATCGGTATCGGCGCCCGCCGCGCCCACCATCGTTGCACCTACCGCCGCACCGACCAGCGAACGGAAAAGGCCGCTGCGCTCCTGCTTCTCGCCCTGCTTCGCCTGTTTCCGATCCGCTTCGGATTTCCTCACCGCCTCGACCAGCACAGGAAGCCGGCTGCGATCCACGGGAGAATGCAGCGTGGTCTTGCCGTTTTTGTCGAATGGACCATAGGACGTGACCTTCAGGCGGCCATCGGCCTGCAGCGACTGGACGCTGCTTCCCGCCATGCTGCGCTTTCCACGCTTGTTGACCGTGTAGCTTGCGGTGAGGATTCCATCGGTGCCGGGGTCCAGGAACACGAATGATTCAACCAGCATGTCAACGACGGAGGTAACGCTCCGATACACGCCTGTCTCCGGATCGAGACGGTAGCCGAATTCGCTCCCGGGATATTCATCGCCAACGACGTTGCCGCGGGTGAAAAAATGACCGTTCGCATCACAATGCGTGTAGTTGTTGTATCCCAGAAAAAGTTTATCGTCGCTCCACAGGCCCCCTCCGTCCTCGACATACATCCTGTTGTCGATCCGCGAAAGGAACGCGCGTACCGATGAGCTGCGCTGCTCGATACCGACGTTGCGCAGCTTCGGAAAGTCCTGCTCCAGCTGGAGCTGCCAGGGGCTCGCCCGCTCCAGCCGGTCGGTCCGCTCCAGGACTTTCCGCGTGAAATCGTCCTCGGTGATGCCACCCTTTTGCCGTGCAAGCAGGACCGACTGCCGCGCCGAGGCGAGATCGCCGTAGTTCCAGTACAGCTTGGCGAGATTGACATGGGTACTTCCATCGGAACGCAGCGGTGCGGCCCGTTCCCAGGCACCTATGGCAGCACAGATGTCCTTGTTCTGGTAATGGATGCTTCCCAGCATGGCCAGGGCATCGCCATCGCCCTGGTCGGCGGCCTTGCGGAAGAATTCAGTGGCCTGGGCTTCGTCCTTGGGGACTCCATTTCCATTCCAGTACATGACTCCAAGGTTGTACTGGGCGAATGCATCTCCCTGCCCGGCGGCCTTGCGATACCAGAGCAGGCTCTGCGCGTCGTCCCGGGCAACACCTTCCCCTTTTCGATAGGCGAATCCCAGATGACTCTGGGCACCCGCATTGCCCTGTTCGGCCGCCTTCCGGAGCCATGAGATGGCCTGTGCCTTGTCCTGGTCCACGCCGTTTCCGAACCAGTAGGCGCGCCCCAGGTCCTGTTGCGCGATGGGATCGCCCTGGTCGGCGGCCTTGCGGTACCAGTGGAATGCTCCTACCTGGTCCTTTTCTGTTCCCCAGCCATTGAAAAGCATGTCGGCGAACAGGCGCTGGGCAACCGCGTTGCCTTTCTCCGCCCCCTTGCCATACCAGATGGCGGCCTGGGCGCGGTCTTCCGGCACTCCCAGCAGGGCATAGCAGTGCATCGAACCCAGCCACGTCATTGCGGTGGCATCCCCCCGTGCTGCCAGCGCCTGCAGGCGCGCGGGAAGGTTGCCGGCAAGGGCGGCATCCCGCCAGCGCGCGGCTTCCTCCGTGGAAACAGGGCCATAGCTTTCGCGTTGCCAGGTGCGTTCCAGCATCATGGCCGCGAAGAGGTTTCCCTTCTGCCCCAGTTTCAGTATGGCCGTCCGGTCGTTCGGAAAACCACCGAAATAGGCAGCATGCGCAGCGCGCAACGCGGCCGCATCGGTCGATTGGGCATGGGCGGGATGGAGCAGGGACAGCAGCAGGATGAGAGTGGCCAACAACGTTTTCATCTGAAGTACTCTTCTGGTATCTCGAACACGCCCGCGACGCGGATGCTGCGTGCGAACATAGACCGCAGCGCGCAGCGCAGGACACTCCCGATCAGGGCTTGACAACCGGTGGTTTCATGGCGCTGAGCCGCGTCGTCGACCCCGCTGCCTGTGGCGTCACGCCGGCTCGTCGGGAATCTGCAGGCTTTCCAGCCGCGCGATGCAGTCCTTGAGCTGCAGCCGGCGCTTCTTCAGGCGCTTGGATTCGAGGTCGTCCTCGCCATTGGCGGCCATGTGGGTGATGCGCTCGTCCAGGGCGCGGTGCTCCGCGCGCAGCGCGCCAAGGCGTTCGGTGATCTCGGCGGGCGTAAAGGTCTCCACGCGCCGAGCATACACAGCGGCGGTGACCGTTGGGAGAACCGCGGCGGCCGCCGGCGCCCTGGCGCAGCCGGTAGAATGGACCGATGAGTGCCGTCGTGCCCCTGCCCGATCCCCTGCCGCGTGCCGGCCATGCCGCGCCCGCCGACGCGCGCGCGACCGATGCGCTTGGCCGCCGCCTGCGTCGCCAGGTCGGCCAGGCGATCGCCGATTACGGCATGATCGAAGCCGGCGACAAGGTGATGGTGTGCCTGTCCGGCGGCAAGGACAGTTACACCCTGCTGGACATCCTGCTGCAGCTGCAGAAGCGCGCGCCGGTGCCGTTCGAACTGGTGGCGGTGAACCTGGACCAGAAGCAGCCCGGGTTTCCGGCCCATGTGCTGCCGGAGTACCTGGCCGGACTCGGCGTGCCGTACCAGATCATCGAGCAGGACACCTATTCGGTGGTCAGCCGCGTCGTTCCGGAAGGCAGGACCCTGTGCTCGCTGTGTTCGCGGCTGCGGCGCGGTGCGCTGTACCAGCACGCGCAGGCCCATGGTTTCACCCGGATCGCACTTGGCCACCACCGCGACGACATGGTCGCGACCTTCTTCATGAACCTGTTCCACCACGCGAAGCTCTCCGGCATGCCGCCGAAGCTGCGCAGCGACGATGGCCGGCACGTGGTGATCCGGCCGCTGGCCCATGTGCGCGAGCAGGACATCATCGAATACGCGAAGGCCAGGCGCTTCCCCATCATTCCCTGCAACCTGTGCGGCAGCCAGCAGAACCTGCAGCGCGTGCAGGTCGGCCGGATGCTTGCGCAGTGGGAACGCGACCACCCCGGCCGCATCGACCAGATCGCCCGCGCGATGGCCAACATCGAGCCTTCGCAGCTGGCCGATCCGCGGCTGTTCGAATTCCTTGCACCGGGCCATGGCCATGCCGTGGCGCCGGGCGACTCCTTTCCTTCGCTGGCCGGCGCCGAACCCGCGCCCGGCGCAGTCCATGAGACGGCCGCCGGCCACGCTGGCACCCCGTTGTTCCCACCTGTCCCTGGAAACCCATGTTCTTTCGCAACCTGACGTTCTTCCGTTTCCCCACCGCCACCGATTTCTCCGAAGTGGACACCCTGCTGCCGAACGCGCTGCTCAAGCCGGTCGGCCCGCTGGAGATGAGTTCGCGTGGTTTCATCTCGCCGTTCGGCCGCGAGGAGAAGGAGCAGTTCTCCCATCGCATCGGCGAACACCTGTGGCTGACCGTGGGTGGCGAGGACAAGCTGCTGCCGGGCGCGGTGGTCAACGACCTGCTCGAACGCAAGCTGGAAGAGATCGAATCCAACGAAGGCCGCCGGCCCGGTGGTCGCGAGCGCAAGCGCATGAAGGACGACCTGCTGCATGAACTGCTGCCGCGCGCCTTCGTGAAGAACTCGCGCAACGATGCCTTCCTGGACCTGACCCACGGCTACGTGGCGGTGGATTGCTCCAGCCGCAAGACCGCCGAGTACTTCATGTCCGACATCCGTGGGCTGCTGGGCAGCTTCCCGGCGATGCCACTCAATGCCGAAGTGGCGCCGCGCTCGATCCTGACCGGCTGGATCGCCGGAGAACCGCTGCCGACCGGCCTGGCGCTGGGCGAAGAATGCGAGATGAAGGACCCGGTGGAAGGCGGCGCGGTGGTCAAGTGCCAGCACCAGGAACTGCGCTGCGACGAGATCGACAAGCACCTGGACGCCGGCAAGCAGGTGACCAAGCTGGCGCTGGTGTTCGAGGACAACCTCTCGTTCGTGATCGGCGACGACCTGATCGTGCGCAAGCTGAAGTTCCTCGATGGCGCGCTGGACCAGCTCGAACATGCCGGCGACGATGGCCGCCGCGCCGAGCTGGACGCGCGCTTCGCACTGCAGAGCGGCGAGATCCGTCGCCTGTTCCTGCTGCTGGAAGAGGCCTTCAAGCTCAGCAAGGCCGACTGAACCGGCGGCCGCGGGACACGCCGGCCTGCTGGCGCGTCCCACGGCGTATGCTGGTGCCATGCCATCGATGCTCCGCCGCCTGCTCGCTCCCTCGCAGACTCCCGTCGTGCAGCGCGATACCGTTCGCCTGCGGCTGGACGATGCCGAGATCGAGGTGCTGCGCGTACGCGATCCGCGCGCGCGCCGCATCAAGCTCAGCGTGGACGAACGCGGCGCACGCCTGACCCTGCCGCTACGCGCCAGCCTGGTGATGGGCGAACGCTTCCTGGAGCAGCACCGTGGCTGGCTGCAGCAGCAGTTGACGCAGTATCGCGACGACCGCATGCCGGCACCGCTGGTGCCCGGCCAGCCCGGGCAACTGCCGCTGCGTGGCGAACTGCTGCCGGTGCGCTGGCAGGATGGCCGTTACGCCCGGCTGGAGATCGATGCCGACGGGGCCTGCGTGCAGTGGCCGGCACGCGGTACGCCCGCGATGCTGCAGCGCCTGCTGCGTGAGTTCTACGAAGCCCAGACGCGTGCCGACGTGGGCCGCTGGCTGCCACGCTACCTGCCGGGCCTGCCGCGCGCGCCGGCACGCATCCGCCTGAAGGTCATGTCCTCGCAGTGGGGATCGCTGGCGCCCGATGGCAGCATGGCGCTGGACCTTGCCCTGGTGCTGGGCCGCCCGGCGGCGTTCGAGTACGTGCTGGTCCATGAGCTGTGTCATCTGATGCAGGCCAACCATTCGCCGGCGTTCTGGCACGAAGTGGAGCAGCGCTTCCCGGCCTGGCGCGAGCAGCGCGATTACTTCCAGCTCGAAGGCCGCCGCCTGAAGGCGATGCTGCGCCAGCTGCTGCAGGGCTGAGGCCGCTCCGGCCGTCGTGGACGGCCCTTCTTTCAGGGTTCATCGGCGACATGCCCGGGTGCAATGCGACGCCAATGGCCGCCAGTGCCGCGCTTCGGGGGGCGTTATCCGGCCCCGCTGCTAGCGTCGGTGGGCCATGGCCTGCCCACGCACATTCCCGCCGCGTCGCGTGTCGGCCACGCCGGGCCTGCCCTGCGTGGCGGCGTGCGGCGTGGTGCGATGACCGCGACCAGCCTGTTGCCGACGCTCGGCCTGGCGCTGGCATTGGCCGGCATCGCGCTGGTGCATGCCAGCGGCCGCTGGCGACTGCGCCGTGAGCGCCGTCGGCGCCAGGGCCTGCAGCGCCGCATCGCCGAGATCTCCGACAACCTGCCGGTGGTCGTGTTCCAGGCGCGGCTGCAGCGCGATGGGCATATCCAGCTGGACTGGCTGGCCGGTGATTCGCCGCAGCTGTTCAGCGCCTCGCCGCGCGAACTGAAGAGCGACCCGGCGTGCGTCCTCGCCGCCGTCGCCGCGCAGCACCGGCGGCGCCTGCGGGTGGCAGTGGCGCATGCCATGCGCGAACCGCGGGCAGTCTCGCTGCGCTTCATCGCACAGGGCGTGCGCGGTCCGCGCCACGTGTCGATGCAGGCGTGGCCGCGCTCCGGAGCGGACGGAGCCCAGCACTGGACCGGCTACTGGATGGACGTTTCCGACGAGCATGCGCGCGGCCAGGCCATCGCCCAGGCCCATGCGCAGGCGCAGGCCGATGCCGATGCCCGCGGCCGGCTGCTGGCCACGCTGGGCAGTGGCATCGGCGGCCCGATGCAGGGGCTGCAGCAGCGCATCGCGATGCTGCGCGAGGGCCCGCTGGATGGCCGCCAGCAGGCGGCGCTGGAGTCGTTGGAGGACGCTTCGGCGATGCTCGCACGCATCCTCGACGACGTGCTGGCGTTGTCGGCTACGGACGAGGCAGGGATGACGCTGGAGATCGCCGCGGTGGACCTGCGCGGCGTGCTGGGCGGCGTGCAGCAGCTGCTGCTGCCGGTCGCGCGGGCCAAGGGCCTGCGCCTGGACCATCGGATCGATCATGGCGTGGCGCGATGGCTGCAGGCCGATGCCACGCGCCTGCGGCAGATCCTGTTCAACCTGGTCGGCAATGCGATCAAGTTCACCGAGCACGGCGAGGTCCGCATGGTGGTGCAGGTACTGGAAGACCGGCCGGCTTCGCAACGGCTGCGCATCGAGGTCAGCGACACCGGCGTGGGCATCGCGCCGGAGCGCCAGCAGGCGGTGTTCGAGCCGTTCACCCAGGCTGATGCCTCCACTCCGCGGCGATACGGCGGCACCGGCCTGGGCCTGGGCATCTGCCAGCGGCTGGTGCGGCGGATGGGCGGCGGCATGGTGCTGCACAGCTGCCCCGGACACGGCACCGTGGTTTCGATCGAGCTCTGTCTGGAACGCGCCGATGCACCGGTGCCGCTGCCAGCCGACGAACACCCCGGATCCTCGGCCCCGGTGGCACGGCGGCAGCCGCAGGCCGGCACCGCAGCGCCACGGGTGCTGGTCGCCGAAGATCATCCCACCCAGCAGCTGCTGATGCAGTGGTGGCTGCGCGGCATGGGCGTGGACGTGGACGTGGCCGCCGATGGCGCGCAGGCGCTGGCGCTGTGGCGGGAGGGCGGCTACGTGCTGCTGCTCACCGACGAGCGCATGCCGCGGATGGATGGCGTGGCGCTGGTCGAGCAGATCCGGCGCGAGGAAGGCGAGCGTGGCAGCCTGCCGATCCCGATCATCGGCATGAGTGCGGACGTGGACGGCATGCGCGCCGCGGCGCTGGCGGCGACGCTGGTCAAACCGATCAGCCGACGCGCGCTGCACGAGGTGATCGAGCGCGTGCTGCCCGGCCTGCTGGCCGTCGATCCGGCCGCGGGCGCCGGGACCGCCGTGGCGGATGCCGGGGACACCCTCGATCCGGCAGCGCTGGCCCGCCGCTTCGGCGGCGAGGAGACCGCGCGCGAACTGGTGCGGTCGCTGCGCGCCAGCCTGGACGAGGACCTGCAGGCGTTGCTGTGCGATTGGCAGCGTGACGACCGCGTTGGCGCATCGCAGCGGCTGCACCGCATGGCCGGCGGGCTGGGCAGCCTTGGCCTGTCCGCGCTGGCGGTGCAGCTGCGCGAACTCAGCGATGGCGTGGCCGACCCCGATGCAGCCCAGCGCCGCGCGCTGCAGGCCCGGCTGCAGCGCTGCCTGGATCACCTGCGCGAGCTGGAGCGGCGTGCCGGCCCCTAGCTGGCGAGCAGGCGCACGATGCTGGCCGCGGCGTCGCGTCCCTCGGCCACCGCGGTGACCACCAGATCGGCACCGCGAACCGCGTCGCCGCCGGCGAACAGGCGGGGATGCGCCGTCTGGTAGGGCAGCCGGTCCCTGCCGCCGGCGATGATGCGGCCGTTGGCCTGCGCTTCCACGCCATGCCCGGACAGCCATGCCGGCACGCTGGGCGAAAAGCCGAAGGCGATGATGACGATGTCCGCTTCCAGCAGCGATTCGCTGCCTTCGATCGGTACCGCCGCCTGGCGGCCATTGGCGTCGGGTTCGCCGAGGCGGGTTTCGACCACGGTCACGCCGATGGCTTCATCGTCGGCGCCGGCCTCGATCGACAGCGGCTGGCGGTTGAACAGGAAGCGCACGCCCTCCTCGCGGGCATTGGCTACTTCGCGCGCCGAGCCGGGCATGTTGGCTTCGTCGCGGCGGTAGGCACAGGTCACCCGCGCGGCACCGAGGCGGACCGCGCTGCGTACGCAGTCCATGCCGGTATCGCCGCCGCCGAGCACGACCACGCGCTTGCCGTTGAGGTCCGGCAGCGCGATCTGGTCTTCCCAGCCGGCGATCGGCCGCCCGTGCGGATCGTCGCCGCCGACGATGCGGCTGTTCTGCACCAGGAACGGCAGCGCCGGCAGCACGCCCTTGAGATCCTGGCCGTCCAGTCCGCCATCGGTGTAGCGGTAGGCGCCGGTGCCGAGGAATACCGCGTCGTGTCGCTGCAGCAGGTCATCCACGCTGATGTCGCGGCCGATCTCCACGCCGAGCCGGAACTGCACGCCCATGCCTTCGAGCACCTCGCGGCGACGACGGATCACGTCCTTGTCCAGCTTGAAGCTGGGGATGCCGAACTGCAGCAGGCCGCCGATCTTCTCGTAGCGGTCATAAACCACCGCGGTGATCCCGGCGCGTGCCAGGCGATCCGCGCAGGCCAGCCCGGCCGGGCCGGCACCGATCACCGCGACCGTGTGGCCGGTCGGTTCCACGGCCGTCAGGTCCGGGCGCCAGCCCTGGGCCAGCGCGGTATCGACGATGTACTTCTCGACCGCACCGATGGTCACCGCGCCGAATTCCTCCAGCGTGCAGCTGCCTTCGCACAGGCGGTCCTGCGGGCACACCCGGCCGCACACTTCCGGCAGCGGGTTGGTGCTGTGGCACAGCGCGGCGGCTTCCTCGATGCGGTTCTCCTGCACCAGCTGCAGCCACTGCGGGATCGCATTGTGCACCGGGCACTTCCAGCTGCAGTAAGGGTTGCCGCAGTCCAGGCAGCGTCCGGCCTGGTACTGCGCGTCCTCCTTGCCGAACCGGCCATACAGCTCGCTCCAGTCGCCGGAGGTACGCAGTTCGACCGGGATGCGTTGCGGCATGGTCCGGGGCAGGTCGAGGAACTGGAAGGCGTGCTTGCGGCTCATGGCGTGCTCTTGTCGGGTTGCCGGGCAGAGTCCGGCACTACGCGGCGCGGCGCAGGGTTTCGGTGAGGGATTCGATGCTGGCGGCCTTCGGTTTGACCAGCCAGAACCTGCCGATGTAGTCGCGGAACTCGTCGAGGATCTGCTGCGCCCAGATGCTGCCGGTCAGCTCGCGGTGGCGGCCGATCAGGCGGTGCAGGTGCTGGCGGTAGTTCTCGAAGCCTTCGGCCGACACCCGATGGATGTCGATCAGCTCATGGTTGTAGCGGTCGACGAAGTCGCGGTCGGTGTCCAGCACGTAGGCCAGGCCACCGGTGAAGCCGGCGCCGAAGTTCAGGCCGACCTTGCCCAGCACCAGCACCACGCCATCGGTCATGTACTCGCAGCAGTGGTCGCCGGCGCCTTCGATCACCGCCAGCGCGCCGGAGTTGCGCACCGCGAAGCGCTCGCCGGCGCGGCCGGCGGCGAACAGCTCGCCACCGGTGGCGCCATACAGGCAGGTGTTGCCGATGATCGCCGTGTTGCGTGCTTCGAAACGCGCACCGCGCGGCGGGCGGACCACCAGCCGACCGCCGGCCATGCCCTTGCCCACGTAATCGTTGGCTTCGCCTTCCACTTCCAGGTGCAGGCCGCCGACGTTGAACGCACCGAAGCTCTGTCCGGCGGTACCGCGGAAGCGCAGCGCCAGCGGGGCATCGGCCATGCCGTGGTTGCCGTGCACGCGGGCGATGCTGCCCGCCAGGCGGGCGCCGATCGAACGGTCGGTGTTGTGGATCAGGAAGCGGTGCTCGCCGCCACGCTTGTGCGCGATGACATCGGCGAGCAGGCCGTCCATCTGCGTGGCCAGGCTGTCCGGCGATTCGTACAGGCGCTGCGCGGCGCAGTGGCTGCCGTCGAAGCGTGCGTCGGCGAGCAGGCGCGAAAGGTCCACGCGCACGCCTTCGCGCGGTGCGGTATCAAGCTGGCGCAGCAGGTCGGTACGGCCGACGATCTCATCCAGCGAGCGTGCGCCCAGCAGCGACAACCAGCCACGCACCTCCTCGGCCAGCAGGCGGAAGAAATTCTCCACGCGCCCGGGCTGGCCGGTGAAGTGGTCCGCGCGCAGGCGTTCGTCCTGGGTGGCCACGCCGGTGGCGCAGTTGTTGAGGTGGCAGATGCGCAGGTACTTGCAGCCCAGCACGATCATCGGACCGGTACCGAAGCCGAAGCTGTCCGCGCCCAGCAGTGCGGCCTTGACCACGTCCAGGCCGGTCTTCAGGCCGCCATCGGTCTGCAGCAGCGTGCGCGTGCGCAGGTCGTTGGCCACCAGCGCCTGGTGCGCTTCGGCCACGCCCAGCTCCCACGGCACCCCGGCGTAGCGGATCGAACTGACCGGCGAAGCGCCGGTGCCGCCGTCGTGGCCGGAAATGGTGATCAGGTCCGCGCCGGCCTTGACCACGCCGGCGGCGATCGTGCCGACGCCGGCATGGCTGACCAGCTTCACCGACACCAGCGCGCTCGGGTTGACCTGCTTGAGGTCATGGATCAGCTGCGCCAGGTCCTCGATGGAATAGATGTCATGGTGCGGTGGCGGCGAGATCAGGCCGATGCCGGGCCGGGCGTAGCGCAGCCGCGCGATCAGCTCGTTGACCTTGTGCCCGGGCAACTGGCCGCCTTCGCCGGGCTTGGCGCCCTGCGCGACCTTGATCTGCAGCACTTCGGCGTTGACCAGGTATTCGGCAGTGACGCCGAAACGGCCCGAGGCCACCTGCTTGATCTTGCTCCGCCGCTCGGTGCCATGGCGAGCCGGATCCTCGCCGCCTTCGCCGGAGTTGCTGCGGCCACCCAGCCGGTTCATCGCAATGGCGAGCGCTTCATGCGCTTCCGGCGACAACGCGCCGAGGCTGATCGCCGCGGTGTCGAAGCGCGGGAACAACGTGCTGGCCGGTGCCACTTCATCCAGCGGCATGGGCGTGGCAGCCGGCACCAGCTGCAGCAGGTCGCGCAACGCCGACGGCGGCCGCGAATGCACCGCTTCGCAGTACTTGCGCCAATGCGCGGCATCGCCGCTGCGCGCCGCGCGCTGCAGGCTCATGACCACGTCCGGGTTGTACATATGGTATTCGCCGCCGTGCACGTACTTCAGCACACCACCCACGTCCGGCAGCACCTGGTCGTCCCAGGCCCGCACGGTGAGTTCGCGCGCTTCGGCGTCCAGCCGCGCGAAGCCGACGCCGCCGATGCGCGAGGGCGTCTCGGGGAAGCACAGCTCCACCACGTCCGGCTCCAGCCCGACGATCTCGAACAGCTGCGCGCCGCGGTAACTGGCGACGGTGCAGATGCCCATCTTGGAGATGATCTTGGACAGGCCCTTGTACACGCCCTTGCGGTAACGCCGGCCGATCTGCGACTGCTCGCCGCCCTTGCTCAGCTTGAGGATGCCACGGCGGCCGAGGTCGAACAGGGTCTGGTAGGCCAGGTACGGGTACACCGCGGTGGCCCCGAAGCCGAGCAGGCAGGCCATGTGGTGCGGATCGCGGGCGGTGCCGGTTTCCAGGATCAGGTTGACCTCGCAGCGCAGCCCCACGCGGCACAGATGATGATGGACCGCGCTGGTGGCCAGCAGCGCATGCGCCATCGGCCGCCCGGCGACCGGATAGCGGTCCGACAGCAGCAGCATCACCATGCCATCGCGCGCGGCCCGTTCGGCTTCGGCACAGATGCGCTCGAGCCCGGCACGCAGGCCTTCGTCCTCGCTGTAGGACAGGTCGATCAGGCGGTTTGCATCGACGTACTGCTCCATCTTCAGCAGCTGGCGCAGCTTGCGCTGGCTGAGCACCGGCGAGTTGAGGATGACGTGGTTCACCGTCTCCGCGCCGGCATGGAAGATGTTGGTTTCCTTGCCGAGCTGGGTGGACAGCGACATCGCGCAGTCTTCGCGCAGCGGATCGATCGGCGGATTGGTGACCTGCGCGAAGGCCTGGCGGAAGTAGTCGTACAGCGGCCGGCTACGCTGGCTGAGCACCGCCATCGGAGTGTCATCGCCCATCGACCCGGTGGCTTCCTGCTCGGTCTCGGCCAGCGGGCGCAGGACCTGTTCCACTTCCTCGGTGCTGAGCTGGTACAGCTTGTGGTAGCTGCGCAGGGTGCGCGCGTCGAACGGTTCCTCCACCAGCGATGGGTCGATCAGCTCGGTCTGCAGGTAGGTCACGCCCTGCTGCAGCCACTGCTTGTACGGCGCGCGGCCACGGTTGATGCGGTCCACCGCGTCCGAGTCGAGCAGGTCGCCGCGCTTGAGGTCGATGGCGATCATTTCGCCCGGACCGAGCTTGCCCTTGCGCACCACACGCTCGGTTGGCACTTCCCACACCCCGGCTTCGGAGGCGACCAGGAAATGGCGGTCGGAGGTGAGCATCCAGCGTGCCGGGCGCAGGCCGTTGCGGTCCAGCGTGCACACCGCATAGCGCTCATCGCAGGCGACGATCCCGGCCGGACCGTCCCACGGCTCGCTGTTCAGTCCGTGGAATTCGTAGAACGCGGCCAGGTCGGGGTCCTTGAATTCCAGCGACTGCGTTGCCGGAGGCACGAGGATGCGCAGTGCCTGGATCAGCTCCATGCCACCGGCAACCATCAGTTCCAGCATGTTGTCCAGGCTCTGCGAGTCCGAACCGTGCATGGAGATCACCGGATCGAATTCGCCGATGTCGAAGCGCGGCGTCTTCCACACCTTGCTGCGCGCCTGCGCCCAGCGGCGGTTGCCTTCGATGGTGTTGATCTCGCCGTTGTGGGCGAGCAGGCGGAACGGATGCGCCAGCGGCCAGCGTGGCAGGGTGTTGGTGGAAAAGCGCTGGTGGAACACGATCGCGCTGCAGGCCAGGTCGCTGCGCTGCAGGTCCGGGAAGAACCGCGCCAGCTTGTCCGGCAGCACCATGCCCTTGTAGCTGATGGCATCCGGGCTGAGCGTGGTGACGTAGTAATCGGCATGCGCGCGCAGCTGCTGTTCGCTGCGGCGCCGGGCCAGGAACAGCGCCAGCCCGAAGGCGGCATCGTCCTGGCTGTCGCCGGCATCGACGAAGATCTGTTCCACGCCGGGCAGGGTGTCGCGCGCCAGCTGCCCGCACACACTGTCGTCGGTGGGCACCACGCGCCAGCCGCGGGGCCGCGTACCTGCGGCCACCAGTTCGGCTTCGAGCGTGGCGCGGCACCGCGCGGCCGCCTCGGCATCGTGCGGCAGGAACACCAGCCCGGCAGCGAAGCGCGCACCGACCGCGATGCGGGCTTCGGCGGCGATGGCGTTCAGGAACGTCCGCGGACGACGCAGCAGCAGCCCACACCCATCGCCGGTCAGCCCATCGGCGGCGACGCCGCCACGGTGGGTCATGCGCGAAAGCGCGGCGATGGCGGTATCCACCAGCAAGCGCGACGGTTGGTCGTCGAGCTGGGCGACCATGCCGAAACCACAGGCATCGCGCTCGTCTCGTGGGTCGTAAAGCCCTTGGCGGTTGCGGGGGGCCATCAATGCCTCGTCTTCAGGTGAGCGGCGACACTCGTCCCCGCTCATTCCCTGGAGCGCGCATCAGGAGGCCACCGGATGCTTTCGACTAGAGCATAGATGCTGCGTTGCCGCAACACACGGTTGCACGCGCAACCAAGGCGCTGGCAAGTGCTTGCCAGCGCAGGAAAAAATCAGCCGCAACGGAGCCCGCTGATGAGGTTCTTTTCGTCGACTTCGATGTTCAGCCGCTCGCCGACGAACTCCATCGTGGTCATGTCGCCCGGACGCAGCACGCGCACTTCACGCGCGCTGGCATCCTGCTGTGCCTGGCCATCGATCTCGGCGCTGTAGGGCTGGCCGACCAGGCTCTGCACCTGGGTGGCATCGCAGTTGCCGACCGGCGGTGCTTCGGTGGCCTTGCCGGCGGTATCGGTGGGTTCGGCGGCCTGCTGCGCGGCCTGCTGGGCTTCGGCGGTCGCCGCGTCCTGCTCATCCATCGGCGGTGCCGAACAGGCGGCCAGCAGCAGGGCGGCCGGAAGCAGGAACAGGGCAGGACGGGGCAGCGTGGTGCGCAGCGCGCGCGACAACGGCAGGAACGGCATGCGGACTCCGGAAACGTACGGAACGAGGACGACGAAGCATACCGGCTGCACGCCGCCGAGGTGTTGGGGTTGCGTTATTGACGGGCCATCACGCGACGCACGGCGACACTGGGGCGATGAACGTTACCGCCCCCAGTCCCGAGAAAGCCGCCGCCCGCGCCGCCGGCCTGCGTTACGTCAACGACGGCCAGCCGGGCTACCAGCGGCGCAGGGCCGGCAAGGGCTTCACCTATCGCGATGCCGACGGCAAGCTCGTGCGTGATGCCGACACCCTGGCGCGGATCCGTTCGCTGGCGATTCCACCGGCCTACCGCGACGTATGGATCTGCGCATGGCCGAACGGGCATCTGCAGGCCACCGGCCGCGATGCGCGTGGACGCAAGCAGTACCGCTACCACCCGGAATGGTCGCGGGTACGTGGCGTGGGCAAATTCGATCGCATCATCGCCTTCGGCCAGGCCCTGCCGGGGTTGCGGCGACGGCTGCGCCAGGATCTGCGTCGCGATGGTTTCCCGCGCGCGAAAGTGCTGGCCATCGTGGTGGCGCTGCTCGCCGATACGCTGGTGCGGGTGGGCAATGAAAGCTACGCGCGCGAAAACCGCTCGTTCGGCCTGACCACGCTGCGCAACCGCCACCTGGCGCTGGTGCAGGGCGGGCGGGTGCTGATGCGCTTCCGCGGCAAGTCCGGGCAGCAGCAGGAGGTGGCGATCAACGACCGGCAGCTGGCCCGGCAGGTGCGGCGCATCCAGCAGCTGCCGGGGCAGGCACTGTTCCAGTACCGCGATGACGATGGCACGCTGCAGCCGGTGGACTCCGGCGAAGTCAACGACTACCTGCACGAGGTGATGGGCGAGGCGTTCACCGCGAAGGACTTCCGCACCTGGGGCGGCACCGTGGAAGCATTGCGCACCTTCGCCGCCACTGGGCTGCCCGAGCCGGCCAGCCCGACCCGGCTGGCCGCGGTCCAGCGCGAGGTGGTGTGCAGGGTGGCTTCGCTGCTGGGCAACACGCCGGCGGTCTGCCGCAAGGCCTACATCGACCCGTGCGTGTTCGAGGGCTGGGAGCGGGGCGAACTGGCCGCGCTGGCGGGCCTGCGCGGGCCCCGGCAATGGGAGCAGGCCACGCTGCGCTACCTGCGCCGCGCGCGCCGGATCACCCGCAGTAGATCGCGGTGATGTTGTTGGTGCGCCCGGTTTCGATGGTCAGCCGTTCACCGCCCTGCTGCGCGGCACCCGCGGCCGGGTCGGCACCGCCACTGGCGGTGGGGCCGCTGCGTTGCCGTGTACCGCGCAGCACCTGGAGCTGCAGGCTGTCGCTGTCCACGCGCGCCCGTTCCACGGCGATATCGGTGGCGGCCAGGCCGACCGCGCCGCGGACCTTGTCCAGATGGCATTCGCCGGAGATTACGCCGTCGATCGGCTCCACCTGCGCCACCGGGGTGCTGGTGCACGCCGCCAGGGCCAGGGCGATGGCGGCCATGCTGAAGTGACGGATCATCTGCTGCTCCTTGGTCTCAGGGGAACCCAAGCGTGACGCCTGCGCCGTGCGCGCCGGATGAACGCCGTGCACGCCGGACCGACGTCGCGTTCACCCGTGGCCACGCCATGCGACGGCAGACTGGACGGCACTCCCTTACCGGAATCCGACCATGGCCACCTGCGATGTCTGCGGCAACGACTACGACAAGAGTTTCACCCTGAACCAGGGGGGGCGCAGCGGCACCTTCGATTCGTTCGAGTGCGCCATCCACGCGTTCGCACCGCGTTGCGCGCATTGCGGCTGCGCGGTGATCGGCCACGGCGTGGAAGGCAAGGGATCGATCTACTGCTGCGCGCATTGCGCCAACCATTCGGGTGTGCAGGGCGTGGCCGACCGCGCGTGAGTCCGCCCTGCGCTGCCAGCCGCTGACAACGCCTGACCACCAGAGGAGATGCCATGGCCACCGCAAAGAAGGTTCCCGCCCGCCGCAAGGCGACGCCCAAGGTCCGCAGGAACACCACCGGACAGAGCGCGGAAACGACCGCCACGCCGCCACGCAAGCGCGTGGTCAAGACCGCTACCCGCAAGGCGGCCGCCACCGACGAGCGGGCGGCCCGGGTCGCCGCGCGGCAGCGCCGCCTGCAGGACCAGGAAAAGGCCAAGGATGCGCGCGCGAAGAAGAAAGCCAGCGGCGGCAAGGCGGTCCAGGCCGGCGCCCGCACGCAGCCGAAGAAGATGCCGGCCCAGTCCATCGCCAAGCCCGGCAACGAACACGAACTGGCGTTGTCGCCGCGTTTCCTGGCCCCGGACTATGTCGGCAGCGGCAAGCTCAAGGGCCTGCGCGCGATCGTGACCGGTGGTGACTCGGGCATCGGACGCGCCGTGGCGGTGCTGTTCGCGCGCGAGGGCGCCGATGTCGCGGTCCTGCATCTGGACGAGCACGAAGACGCCGATGTCACCCGCCAGCACGTCGAGCGTGAAGGCGGCCGCTGCGTGGTGATCGCCGGCGACGTCCGCGATCCGCGTTTCTGCGACAAGGCGGTCAAGCAGGTGGCCAAGGCGCTGGGCGGCATCGACATCCTGGTCAACAACGCGGCATTCCAGCTGCATTGCCACCGCCTGGAAGACCTTGAAGACGAACACCTGCAGGAAACCCTGCAGACCAACATCGGCGGCTACATCCAGATGGCGCGTGCGGTGCTGCCGCACCTGGGGGAGGGCGCGAGCATCATCAACACCGGTTCGGAGACCGGAATCTTCGGCAGCAAGTCGCTGATCGATTACTCATCGACCAAGGGTGCGATCCATGCGTTCACCCGGTCATTGGCCAGCCAGCTGTTGCCGCGTGGCATCCGGGTAAACTGCGTGGCGCCCGGACCGGTCTGGACGCCGCTCAATCCCGCCGACAAGCAGGCCCCGGAGGTGGGCGAATTCGGCCAGGACAGCGACATGGGACGTGCCGCGCAGCCCGAGGAGCTGTCGCCTGCCTATGTGTTCCTGGCGGCGCCGAGCTGCGCCAGCTACATCAGTGGCGCGATCCTGCCGGTCATGGGCGGCCCGCGCGGCTGATCCCGCCGCAGATCTCGCCGAGGAGCCGGCCGGCAGGCCGGCCCTCGCCACGATCAACCGCAGCTGGCGCGCTCGATCCTGTTGTTCGCATCGACGCTGATGGTGATGCGGTCCTCGCGATAGTCCATGGTCACCGCCATGCCCGGCTTGACCACGCGCGCGGTACGGGCACCGGCGTCGCGCACCGCCGCGTCGATGACATCCTGGCTGGCCGTCCTGCCGACCAGGGCCGGCAGGCCGTCGGGACGGCACTGGCCGCCGCCGCCCGCTACTTCCGGCCTCGGCTGGCCCGGCGTTGCCTCCACACTGGACGGGGTACTGCTGCAGGCCGCCAGTGGCAGCGCGCAGCCCAGCAGCAACAGAAGTTCACGACGCATGGCGGGACCTCACGGTGATGAAGAACGTCCAGTGTGCGCCCGGTCGGTGGACAAGGCGTCAACGCTGCCTCAGCGCGGCATCGACAATGCCAGCGTCTCCCGCTCCCGCTGTTCTTCCAGCACCAGCCGCTGCACCAGCAGCGACAACGTCACCACGTCCTGGTGATTGTGTTCGCCGACCCGCCGCAGGTTCACCGCGTCGCCGCCGCGCAGGTAGCGCAGCCACGCGGCTGGAGCCTCCGAGCCGGGCAGGTCATCCTCACGTACCACCTGCAGCAACTGCCGCTCGATGGTGGCCAGCCGGCAGTTCTCCCAGTGGCCACGATAGCGGCGCCGGGTGGGGAACAGCAGGTCCACGTGGTCCAGCGCGGCCAGCGGATCGCCGGCGCGTGCCAGCCGGTAGCGGGTCTTCAGCAGCGGGGCGTCGTAGCAGCGTCCGTTGTAGCTGCACAGCACGGTGCGCGGCTGCAGCCAGCCGGCGAAGGTGCGCAGCATCGCCACCTCGGCCGCCATCGTGGCCATCAGCAGCTGGCGCACGCGCAGGCCCGGTCCCCGGGCGGCGTCGACGGTCCAGTCGGCAGCGCCGATCATGAAGGCGCGGGTGCCGGTGCCACCGGCCAGACCGGTGGTTTCGGTGTCGAAGAACAGCAGGTCGCCGGGTGCCACGTGCTCCTGCTCGCGGCGCGCGAAGGCCAGCGACAGCGGCGCATCGGGAATTTCCAGCGGAACGAATGCCTCGATGAAGTGCAGGCCGGGCGCGATCTCGGTGCCGGGCAGATCGCGGTCCAGGACGCGCGCGCGTGCGGGCTGGGCCTCGATGCGCCGGTCACGCACGCCAAGCAGGCGACGCAGCCCGGCGGCATCGGCCACCGCACGGGGCGGCATCGGGGCGACCGCATTCGGCTTGTGGCGGATTTCCTGCTCCACCCAGGCGAACACCGAACCTGGAGGCGCCGTCTGTTTCGAATCGTTCGCCGCGACGGGCAGCGGCGTGGGCGCGGCATCTGCCGGGGATGCCGACGCCTTCGCCGGTGTCGCCGCTGCCGCATCACCCGCCTGGCGTCGCAACAGCCGCAGCTTGTCCAGGCTCAGGCTCACGGGCCCATCAGCTCCACCGCATCGGGAGCCACCGCGACCACATCCGGCACATGCCCGCAGGCTTCGGCGTGGAACAGGTCGAGCACGCGCAGGGCCAGCGTGCGCGGCGTGGTGGCGTCGTCTTCCTGCGCGGCCAGCACCGGTCCGACGCATGCCGGGCAGCCGGCACGGCAGTCGCAGCGCTGCACCAGCTCGCGCGCACGGCCCACCAGCTCCTGCTGGCGTTGCCACAGCGGCTCGCTCAGGCCGACCCCGCCGGGGAAGTTGTCGTACAGGTATACCGTGGGTACGAACTGCTGCAGCAGTTCCACCGCCCCCGGATCACCTTCCTCGCCACGCAGCTGGCCACGGCCACTCTGGTCGGCGATGGCGAACCACGCGCCGTCGCCGTTGCCGACGGCTTTCTGCAGGTCGCGTGCATCGGCCATCACCGCCACCGTGGCGACGATGTGCAGTGCGTAGGCGGCACCGAGGAAGCCATCCAGCGCATCCTGGCGGCTGGCGAACGCGCGCAGCAGCAGTGCCTGGGGCAGCTGCCACCACACCGCGGTGGTATGCAGTTCCTGGTCGGGCAGGTTGACCGGACCGTAGCCGATGTTCTCGTGCGTGTAGTAGCGGATCTTCTTGTAGCCAGCCACGCGGCGCACCACGTGGACTTCGCCGTGGTGCGAATCGCCGCGCCCGGCGACGTTGCCATCGAAGCGGTCCAGCACCTTGAGCCGGGTGAAATCGATGCTGTCGGTGTAGTAGTCCACGTGGGTACGGGTGACGTAGGCCTTGCGGCCTTCCCAGTCCAGTGTCTCCACCTGGTACGGGGTGGACTGCACCATGTGGATGGCGCCTTCGTAGAGGGTCAGCGCGGCGGCGGAATAGTCCACTTCGGCGATGATCTGCTGCTTGCCGCCGCTGCGGTCGACCACCACGAAGTTGCCGTCGGCGACCGAGCGCAGGCTGACCGCATTGGCCGGATAGCTGTCGGCGATCCACTCCCAGCGCTCGCCCTCGCGATGCACCACTTCGGTTTCGGCCAGCGCTTCCAGGAACACCAGCGGGTCGATCGGCCCGAATCCATCGCCGACCAGGAACGGCAGCTCGAAGGCCGCGCAGCGGATATGGTCGAACAGGATCAGCGGCTGGTCCGGCGCGGTACGTGCATGTTCGGGCGAGGCCTCGGCGAAGAAATCCGGGTGCCGCACCACGTACTGGTCCAGCGGCTGCGAACTGGCCACCATCACCCCCAGCGCCGGCTGCTGGCGGCGACCGGCGCGGCCGAAGCGCTGCCATGTGGCCGCCACGCTGCCCGGGTAGCCATTGAGGATCACCACGTCCAGGCTGCCGATGTCCACGCCCAGTTCCAGCGCCGAGGTGCTGACGATGCCGTCGATGCTGCCGGCGCGCATCGCACGTTCGGTCTCGCGGCGCTCGGTGGGCAGGTAGCCACCGCGGTAGGCGCGGATGCGGGGCGGCTTGCGCGGGTCGTTGTCGAAGATGTCCTTCAGGTACTTGGTCAGCACCTCGACCATCAGCCGGGTCTGCGCGAAGACCAGTGTCTTCAGGCCGGACTTGATCGCGATGCGGGCAATGCGGTTGCTCTGCGAACGCGCCGAGGCGCGCAGGCCCAGGTCCGGGTTGATGACCGGTGGGTTCCACAACAGCACCTGCTTGGGCCCGCTGGGCGCACCGGATTCGGTGATCGCGGTGACCGGCGCTTCGATCAGCGCCTCGGCATGGGCCTGCGGATTGCCGATGGTGGCCGAGCACAGGATG
>Ga0160444_100110_pt1 | contig 96308 bp, 88 predicted proteins | sample HID1972K_E1MG_FD_108232 | JGI IMG/M metagenome (GOLD analysis project Ga0160444, IMG submission 108232) | Enriched pill bug-associated microbial communities from UW Madison campus, WI, USA - HID1972K_E1 MG | ecosystem: Host-associated > Arthropoda: Insects > Digestive system > Unclassified ... | reverse complement strand
CTTCAGCCGCACCGCCTCTTCCACCGCAATCTCGTCGAACGGGTTCATGCTCATCTTCACGTTCGCTATGTCCACACCCGTCCCGTCCGACTTCACTCGGACCTTCACGTTGTAATCAACCACTCGTTTGACCGGCACAAGAATCCTCATTTCGACGATGTCTCCGTTGTTGGACTGAGCTGCACGATACGAGTTGATAGATTTCAGGTCCAATACCGAATCGGATGTCAGTGATATCCTTTTGATAATGAATTTCCGTCAGATCACCCAGTTCCTGGCCGTGGTGGAAACGCAGAGCTTTCGCAAGGCGGCAGAGCGGCTTCACATCGCGCAGCCACCCCTGTCCACCGGCATCCGGCGCCTGGAGAACGACCTCGGCACCTCGCTCTTCGAGCGTGGCAAGCGTGGCGTGCGGCTCACCGATGCGGGCCGGGCCATCCTTGCGGATGCGCAGAAGATTGCCTTCCACGCTGAGCAGCTGCGCACCACCGTGAGCGCGCTGCGTACCGGCATCGGGGGGCGCTTGCGCATCGGCTTCGTCGGCTCGGCCACGTACGCACTGCTGCCACGCGTACTGCCGCTATTTCGTGAGCGCTATCCGAAGGTGGTATTGGACCTGCGCGAAGGCACGACGACGCAGATCCTGCGCGACCTGGAGGCCGGCGCACTGGATCTCGGCTTGGTCCGCTACCCCGTTGCTGAGGCCACGCCGATCGAGATCGCGCCGGTGGAGTGGGAACGTCTGGTCGCGGCGCTGCCCATCGACCATCCGCTGAGCCGGCGGCGGCGCCTCGCGCTATCGGACCTCGCGAACGAATCCTTCATCCTCTATTCCGCATCGAGCGCCTCGAACCTGCGGGCGCAGGTCATGCTGGCCTGTCAGGCTGCGGGGTTCACGCCGAGCGTCACGCAAGAGGCTGTGCAGGTTCAAACGCTGGTGAGCCTGGTGGAAAGCGGTATTGGCGTGGCGCTGGTGCCAGCGGCCAGCAATACAGGATCTACCAAACGGGTGGCTTTTCGCGATGTTTCAGCGGAGGCGTCGCTTGCAGTCGCCATCGGTGTGGCGACGCCCCCAGGCGCGGAAAGCGGCGCGGCGCAACGCTTCCGTCAGTTGTTGGAAGACAGCCCACCGCTCACGGCGTCTCCTTCGGCGCGCGTGGCTGGGTGGAAACGGGCGATGCCGCCAGCACGTTGAGCAAATTGCGGATCAGCGGCTGCTCGCGCGTGGCACCGGCCACCAGTGCGAGGCCCACGCGAAGAAGAGGTTCGCGATCGGCGAGTTCACGGAACGCCACACGCTGGCCCAGTGATTCCTGACAGGAGGTCGGAACGAGCGAGATGCCGAGCCCGCTCTGCACCAGGCTGATGATGGTCTGGATCTGCACGGCCTCTTGCGTGACGCGCGGCGAGAAGCCAGCGTGGCGGCAGGCCAGTGAGACGATGGCATGCATGGAGGGCGCCTGCGAGGCCGAATACAGGACGAAGTCCTCGCCTTCGAGATCCTTCAAGCGAAGGCGATCCTTGCGCGCCAGCGGGTGGTCTGCAGGTAGCACGGCGACCAGGCGATCCCTCTCGAGTTCGTGCACCGCCAGATCCGTGGCCTGCGCCACCGGGTGTCGGACGATGCCCACATCGATCGCACCTGAACGCACCTTGTCAAGCACCTGCACGGTGGTGGCCTCGCTGAGCTCGAGTTCCACCGCCGGATACAGACGCCGGAACTCAGGCAGGCGCTGCGGAAAAAGGCGAAAGGTCGCGCCGCCGACAAAGGCAACGCGCAATACGCCAAACTCGCCGGCCGCAGTACTGCGTGCGATGCGCGTGGTTTCGTCCGCGGCAGCAAGCGCGGCGCGGGCGGGTGCGAGCGCCATGTGACCAGCCGGCGTGAGTGCAGCATGGCGTGGACCGCGATCGAACAACTGCACACCCAGTTCGCCTTCCAGTTTGCGGATGGAGATGGAGAGCGGTGGCTGCGCGATATGCATGCGCTCGGCCGCGCGACTGAAATTCAGGGTCTCGGCGAGAGCAACGAAGTGCCGAAGCTGGCGCAGTTCCACTATATACCTCGTATATAAGATGAGATAAATATTATATTTTTCAATGGCATCCGATGGTCCTAGCATCAAGCAAACCAACGAGGTAAAGAACAAACTCAATGAGTGCAGCACATGGCCATCCAGCTCTCCCGATCCGTACGGCGCCACTCGCGGGGATCCGTATCGTCGACCTGAGTACGGTGGTGCTCGGTCCCTACGCGAGTCAGTTGCTTGGCGAGTACGGTGCAGAGGTGATCAAGGTGGAAGCGCCAAACGGCGACAGCACGCGCAGGATCGGGCCGAGCACCGAACAGGGTATGGGCGCCCTCTTCCTCGGTGTCAATCGGAACAAGCGCAGCGTAGTGCTCGATCTGAAGACGAACGACGGCATCGAGACGCTACTGGCACTCACCGCGACAGCCGACGTGTTCATGCACAACATGCGGCCGGAGAAGTTGGAGGCGCTCGGCCTGGGCCCAGAGGTACTGAGGCTGCAAAATCCGAGACTTGTCTTCGCGGGCTTGGTCGGCTTTTCCTCCGACGGCCCCTACGCAGGACGGCCTGCGTACGACGACGTCATCCAGGGCCTCTCGGGCCTGGCCGCCCTGATGGAGATGCAGGGTGGCACGCCCCGCTACGTGCCGACGACGATGGCCGACAAGATCGGCTCCCTCTTTGCCGTGCAGGCAATCCTGGCGGCGATCGTGGAGCGCCATCACACGGGGTTGGGCTCGACCATCGAGGTGCCGATGTTCGAGGCAGTGGTGTCCTTCGGGCTGGTCGAACACATGCACGGCGCGCAGTTCGACCCGCCGTTGGAGCGCATTGGCTATCTGCGTGCACTGATGCCACATCGCAAGCCCTACCAGACAAGCGACGGATACCTGTGCATCATGCCCTACAGCGATGCCCATTGGCAGGACTTCCTGCATGAGGTGGGCGATACGGGGGCACTCTCCGACCCGCGCTTCTCGAATATCAGCGAACGCACACGCCACATCAGCGCTCTGTACGAGCGACTAGCCAAGCACATTGCGACGCGCAGCACCGAAGAATGGCTCGCCGTGTGCCGCCGGCTGGACATCCCGGCCGAGCGCATGAACCGACTCTCGGATCTGCAGACGGATCCGCACCTGCAGGCAGTGGGACACTTCAAGCGCGTGAACGACCCCATGATGGGCGATCTGGTGTTCCCAGCCAATCCCATTCGCTTCGACCGTTGGAAACCGGAAGTGCGGGTGCCGCCGCGCCTGGGGCAGGACACCGATGCCGTGCTCGCCGAACTCTACCGAGCCAGGATGCCACGCACATGAAGGCTGCGCTCCAGGGTATCCGCGTGCTCGAACTCGGCCGCGTTCCTCCGGCGGAATTGCCCGGCATGATGCTCGCGGACATGGGGGCGGATGTGCTGAAAATCGACATGCCGACAGGTAGCATGGCGCGCTCTGCGGCGGACGAGCGCTTCGAGGTCCACTCGCACACCAACCGCAACAAGCGCTCGATGACGCTGAATCTCAAGACCTCCGAGGGACGCGAGATCTTTCTGATGCTTGCACGCGAGGCAGATGTGATCGTCGAAGGCTTTCGCCCCGGCGTTATGGAGAAACTGGGGGCAGGCTACGCGGGCATTGCTGCGCTCAACCCGCGCATCGTCTATTGCTCGCTATCCGGCTTCGGACAGGAGGGCCCGCAGCGCGCACGGCCGGCACACGACCTCAACTTTCTCGCACTTTCGGGTGCACTCAGTACGTGGGGCCGTCCCGGCGCGTCACCCGACATCCCGCTCAACCTGGTGGCTGACTACGGCGGTGCGAGCATGCACGGCGCACTGGCGATCATGTTCGCGCTATTCGCACGCGAGCGCAGCGGCAAGGGGCAGTACATCGACATCGCGTACCTCGATACCACTATCGCGCTGCTGGCAGCGACGCCAAACTTCCGGCGCATGTTCAGCAGCGGCTACGTGCCCCGTCCAGGTGAGGGCATTTTCTCCGGTACCTACCCCTACTACACGCTCTATGCGACCGCGGACTCGCGATGGCTTTCGGTGGCTTGCTCGGAACCGCCGCTATGGCGCAATTTCTGCGAGCGTGTAGGTCTCCCGGAGTTGGCCCGCTTCGCACGGCAAGCGGCACACTACACGCGACCGGCCGATGCCGGGGAAACAGCCGCGCGCGAGGCTGTTCAACAGCGCATCGGTACACGAGACTGCGCTGCATGGGAACAGCACTTCGCCGGGGCGGATGTCTGCGTCGCCCCGGTGCGCTCGGTCGCAGAGATGATCGACGATGGCCATGCTCGTGAACGCGGCCTCGTGACGGAAGTCGACCATCCGGCACATGGCCCGGTACGCCACTTCGCATCGCCCCTTCGCTTGTCAGAGTCACCGCCTGCGATTCGCCGCGCGGCACCCATGACGGGCGAGCACACAGCAGAAGTCCTCGGCGCATTTCAGTTCGACAGCGCTCGTATCGAGGCGCTGCGCGCAAACGGTGTCATTGACTGACTAAAAGGAGACTTCCCCATGCTTTCAGTTCCCCTGGTTCAACGCCGGGCCTTCACTGCCGCGTTGTTCTCCACCGCTCTACTAGCACAGACTCGGGCCGGCGCGCAGCAGGCCTACCCGACGAGGCCGGTGAAACTGATCGTTCCCTATGGCGTTGGCACTGTCAGCGACTCTACAGCCCGACTTCTAGCAGAGAAGCTGTCCACTGTCTGGGGCCAAGGCGTCGTGGTTGAGAACCTGACGGGTGCGGGCGGCGTAGTGGGAACGCAGACCATCGTTAAAAGTGCGCCGGACGGCTACACGCTGGGCATGCTCGCGAGCAACCATGCAATGAACGCCGCAATCTACTCGCGCTTGCCCTACGACGCGGTCAAGGATTTCACTCCCGTGTTGCACGTCTCGTTCAACCAGTTCGCATTCTGCGTGAACAGCGATGTGCCTGCCACGACATTGAAGGACTTCATCGCTTTGGCAAAAGCGAAACCTCGGCAGATCAACTACGGATCGAGCGGGAATGGTGGCTCGCCGCATCTGGCCGTGGCGCGCATGGCCTACATGGCGGGGATAGAGATCGTCCATATTCCCTACCGCTCCAACGGAGCCGCAGTGACGGACCTCATCAGCGGCGAAGTTGCGTTGATGGCAACGTCGATTTCCGCGCTGCTGCCGCATGTCAAGTCCGGCAGGCTCAGGGCGCTGGCTGTTTCGGGCGACCAACGGTCGCCACTGCTGCCGGACGTGCCGACAGTCGCCGAGGCGGGCGTGCCTGGATACAGCATGAAAAACTGGAACGGCATCGTCGCACCGGCGGGTCTATCAGCCTCCCTGAGCTCAAAACTCCAAGCTGACCTGCGGGCGATTCTTGAGGATAGGAGCGTCCTGGAACAGTTCAATGCGCAAGGAGTGGAACTGGAGATCCTGGATTCAAATGCTTTCGGCCAACGCTTGCGCGAAGAGATCGGCATCTGGAAAGAGGTCGTAGAAGCAACGGGTGCCAAGATTGACTGAAGCGAGATCGGGTGACGCCTCCAGCCGACCGAGACCTTCACGTTCACCACGGCGCCGTGGCAGTTGAGGCTCGACTCTGAACTGGTCTATGTGGGTGAGCGGCCCCCCCGAGCCCAGCCACGCCAGCAGCCGCAGGGGCCTAGAGGCCACCATGCGCTGCAAGGTCAACTCGCGCTGGCGCCTCGAGGCCGACATAATGCTTTCGCGTGCACGCTTCAGAGGCCTGGCGCCAGAGGACGAGGGCAACCACATCGAGTACTTCTACGCCTCGCGCAGTGCGGGCGAGTTGGCGCGGCGACTGCGGAAGTGGCATCGACCGGCAAGTACTTCCATCCGATAGAGCCACGCAGCGCTCGGGTAAGTGCACGCTGGATGTTCTGACGAAATATTGCCTGGGGCGTCGCGAGCCGCCAGCGAACGCATGCTGATGCCGAAGAGTCCAGTTTTTAGCTGCTTGGCGCCCAGCGATGGGGCAGCAGGTCACCGATGCGGCTGAGTACATGCTCTAACGCATGGATTGGAATTTGAGTTGTTGGTATTTTTGTTGGTACTTTTCGGATCACACCGAAAGAATCAAGAATCTATGCAGTTCATCGGCGACGATAGGAACGACGCCTGCGGAATCAGGTTTTAGACGTTCGCCAGCGTCCGAAACCACCCCGGAAGCCTCGTTCTCCCTAGGGAAACGGGGCTTTTTCGTTGGCGGACGTCCACGAGCATGCGCTTGTGCGGCTTGCAAACTGTGGGGAAAACCCGCCCAGTCGCGCGTCCCCGGCCGCGGCGCGATGAACTCGACGCCTCGCCATCGAACGGGGCGAAGTTCGGGGGGAGATCGCCTGCTTTTCCCGAAGAAGGCATGTTCGGATCTCCGGCAAATCTTACCCACCGATTTCGTGCACAACTATGTGGACAACCTTGGGATTGCGAGCCGCCATCGGCGTCCTCCTTGGGCTCCAGCCCGGTGCCCAAAATCAAGGCAACCGCTCGACCGCGGCCTGATCGCCGCACCCTGCCAAGTGCCGGCGGCACGAGGATGCGGCTGCAGGCACGGCCCACTGATTGCAGATTCCAAGCCTCCACCGTCACGACAGCGTCGCGAAGCGGCGGTCAACTTGGCGGTCTGCTTCCGACCCGTCTTCCATTTCCCCATGTACCCCGGCGAACGCTTCAACGGCTACAGCCATTTGGCCGGGCTGATCCTGGCCCTGCTGGGTGCCGGATGGCTGCTTGCCAGGACGGTGCCCTCCTCCGACCCTTCGCGAATCGCCGGCGCCCTGGTCTTCGCCGCCGCGGTCATCGTGCTCTACGCTGCATCGACCCTCTTTCACAGCACGCGGGGCCCGGCCAAGGCATTCTGGCAGCGGGCCGATCATTGCGCGATCTACCTGCTGATCGCCGGGACGGTCACCCCCTTTGCGCTGGCTGCGCACCTGGACGCCTGGAACATCGTCGTGCTCGTCGCGATCTGGGGTCTTGCCGGGGCGGGCATCTGGTGCGAGCTTCGTGCCTCGGCGACAGACGCGCCGTCACTTTGGCTTTATGTCGGCATGGGCTGGGTCGGCGTCCTGGCCGCCTTGCGTGGATCGACGCATCTGGCGCCGGCCGGCATCGCGCTGCTGCTGGGCGGCGCTGCCCTGTACACCGCCGGGACGATCTTCTACCGCAACGCCGGTGGCTTCCGGCACGCCCACGGTACCTGGCATCTGTTCGTCCTGGGCGGCACGGCAAGCCACTACGTGGCCATCGGCGCCTTCGTTCTGTGACCATCGGCCACTGGAACTCCGCTCAGCGTTCGGCGTCTGGACGACCATGCACCACAGCTTCATCTACAGGGAGCGCCGCGTCGACGTCGATCTTCGACGGCGGGACGATGGCTGGGAGTGGGCCTGGGACCTCGACGGTGCAGGATTCACCGGCAACTGCCCTACCGAATCGGCGCAAGCGGCGTTGCACACGGCCTGCACCAGCGCGCGCACAGCGGTCGATCGCCAGTTGACCCCTACGGGAAGCGCTCGTCGGGAATGAGGCGCTCCGGCACCCGGACGGCCGGCAAGCAGCCGGGTTCTCTCTATTGCGCCTTGGCCCGCATGGCCAGTGCCTCCCGCACTTTGGCCGAGACCGCGTCGGGCAAGGGAACATAGCCAAGCAGCCCCGCCGTTCGGCGGCCGTCGCCCAGCGACCAATCGAAGAAAGCCAGCGTGCGGCGGTGCCGGCCCTGGTTGAGCCGGTCACTCATCAGGCCGAACACCGAGGCAACGACCGGATAGGCGTTGTCGCCGGGCGCGTCGACCAGCACCTCCTGGAAGTCGCTGGCGGCATCCCAGCCGGCCGATCCGGCCGCTGCCGCGACGGCCGAAGCGCTCGGCACCACGAAGCGTCCTGCCGCATTGCGCAGCGAGGCCACGACGAGCCCCGCCTCGCGGGCCTGAACTTCATCCAGGTAGCCCAGCGAATGGGGTGTGCGGCGCAGCGTCTCGGCCATGCCCCGGCTGCCCCGGGCGCCGGTGCCGCCCGGCCATTTCACGACCAAGTCCACACCGACACGCTCACGCCACTCCGGAATCAGCCCCGACAGATAGCTCGTGAGCGTGAAGGTGGTGCCCGAACCATCGCTGCGATGCACGCGCCGTATCTCCGCGTCCGGCAGCGCCAGCCCGGGGTTCAGCTCGCGAATGGCCGGATCGGACCAGCGCACGATCTTCCCGAGGTAGATGTCGGCGACGACCGGTCCGCTCAGGCGCAGGCTGCCGGCGTCCACGCCCGGCAGGTTGGCGGCCACCGCCACGCTGCCCAGCACCACCGGAAACTGGACCAGGCCGTGGCGGCGCAGTTCGGTCGAAGGCAGGGGCATTTCGCTCAGCGCGAAATCGACCGCACCCGACTGCAGGCGCTGAATGCCGGCCAGCGAACCGATCGGCTCGTAGTCCAGCGCCACGCCGTTCATGTCGTCGTCCAGGCCGGAGTTGCTGGCCGCAAAGCGGATGCCTCCCGCTTGGTGGTGGCGGTATTCCTTCACCCACCGGGCCACCAGCGGATACACGAAGGTGGAGCCCGCACCCTTGAGAGCGGCCCGGTCGTACTCGTCCTGCGCCACGGCAGCGCCGGTCAGCGGCAGCATCGCCGCAGCGACGCTCCAGGCCGCGACCCGCAGCGCGGCACGCCTGGTCTTGAGGCCGTGCATCGCGTTCAACCCACCGCCGGCGCCAGTTGCACGCCATGGCCACCCGCAGGGACCGCTTCCTCGAAGCGGCTCAGGTCGCGCGAGACGGACTGGCGCTCGCTGTGAATGCGCTCGACGAGGAAGAAGGCGCGCTCGGCACTGCCCAGCAGGGCCAGGATGGCGCCGCGTTCATCCCACGCCAGCTGCGGCCCCAGGTCGAGGCAGCGCTTGCGCAGCTCGAGCAGCTTGGGGCCGTTCTCCTGCAGCAGGTTGAAGACCGGCAGGCCGCTCGCGCCGTGCAGGCGGTGCGCGACCGCATCGTCGACCAGATCCAGCACCGCCGTCACGATGATCCTGCCGTTGTCGGAGAAGATCTGGCGCTCGACCCGGCGCGTGATCTGGAACAGCGCCTCGCCCAGACTCGCGTTGAAGTCCTCTTCCTCGATCAGGCTGGCCAGCAGGTCGGCCTTGGCAGGCGTCAGGTCCGGCTTGAGCATCGAGGCGGTGTAGTTGCGGATCTCGCGGTTGAGCGTATCGAGCGACTTGTAGTGCGCCTCCGCATCCTTGGGCGCCTTGGCGTCGCCGCGTGCGCCGGCCATCAGCAGCCCGGTGCCTTCCACGTAGCGCGCCAGCTCCTTCTGGACCGCCACGACGCCGGTGGAGAAATTGCCGGCCGCCCCGGGATCGAGGTGGCGTGCGAGCGAATAGTCTTCTTCATCGTCCGTCCTGTCGGCACCGATGCGCGAGAGCACGCGTTCGAAGGTGCCGATGAAGGGGAACATCAGTGCCGTGTTGAAGATGTTGAAGCAGATCGAGTAGACCCCGACGGCCACCGGCACCATGGGGAAAGTCTCCTTGCCATCGACCATCACCGCCCGGGCCGGATCGAGGCCGAACAGGCCCATGCCCCACTGCAGCAGATCCATCGACAGGAAGAACATCGGGAACATCACCGCCACCCCGAGGAAGTTGAAGGCGATGTGCGCATAGGCGGCCCGCTTGGCGTTCTTCGTCAGGTTGATCGAAGCCATCCACGAGGTGATGGTGGTGCCCAGGTCGGCGCCCAGCGAGAAGGCCACCGCCGTCTGCCAGTCCAGGATGCCGGCGGCGCCCAGCCCCATCACGATCCCGATGGTGGCGGAGGACGAGTGGATCAGCGCGGTGATGCCGGCTGCGGTGAACACGCAGATGGCAAGGCCGGCGTAGCCATCGGCGCTCAGGCTCGAGATGGCGGACATCACCTCGGGCATGTTGCGCAGGGGCTTTAAGCCGCCGGTGAGCAAGTTCAGTCCGTAGAAGATCAGCGAGAAGCCGATCACCGCCAGGGCGATGTTGGTCGTCTTCTCGTTCTTCGAGAACACGTACACCAGCCCGAAGATCCCGGCCGAAATCAACCCGAGGGGGCCCAGCGGCAGGGCGATGAGCCCGTTGCCCAGCGTGGTGCCGATGTTGGCCCCCATGATCACGCTGATCGCAGGCCGCAGGGCCACCACGCCGGCGTTGACCAGGCCCACGACCATCACCGTCATCGCGGTGCTGGACTGCAGCACGCCGGTGATCAGCGTGCCGGCCATCAGACCCTTGATCGGCGTGCCGGCGATCTTTGCCAGCAGCGCACGCATCTTGTTGACGGCAAGGTTGTGGATGCCATCGGACATGAATTCGAGCCCCAGCATGAAGATGCCAAGACCGCCGACGACGGGTACGAAGATTTCCCTGAATAGATCGACTTGCATGGTGATTGGGGCCGGTGATTGGACCGCCGCGTGCGCTAGGCGCGCACCCTCGGTGACATGGCAGTCGGGAGCCCGACATTAGGGAGTGCTCATGTCCGTGCTGTGAAAGAACCTCTTCAGAGCCACCCCGCGCGCCGGAAGCGGTAGTACAGGTAGCTGCAGGAGACGAGAATCAGCAGCAGCGCTGCGACATACCCGTAGCGCCACTTCAATTCGGGCATGTGCTCGAAGTTCATGCCCCAGATCGCGGCAAACGCGGTGCACACCGCGAAGATGCTGGCCCAGGCGGCCAGGCGCTTGGTGACCTCGCTGTCCTCGATGGCGACCATCGAGAGATTGACCTGGATGGCCGTGCCGATGGTGTCGCGGATGGCGTCGATGGAGCCGTTGATGCGGGCCAGGTGGTCCACCACGTCGCGAAAGTAGTCCTGGGAGCCCACGCACACCTGGGGCACCCTGCCGCCATGCAGCTTGCCCGCCCCTTCGAGCATCGGTGCGACGGCACGCTTGAGCACCATCGCGCGCTGCTTGAGCGCATACAGCCGCTGGATGCTGCTGCGCGCCGCACCCTTGGCGAAGATCTGCTGCTCGATCGTCTCCAGCTCCACTTCGAGCGCGTCGATCACCGGAAAGTAGCGGTCCACCACCGCGTCCATGAGCGCGTACAGCACGAAACCCGCGCCATGGCGCAGCAGCTGCGGCTCGCGCTCGCAGCGCTCGCGCACGCCCAGGAAGCCCAGCGTGCTGCGGTTGCGCACCGACAGGACGTAGTTGCGCCCGACGAAGACATCCACTTCGCCGGCACTCAGGTCGCCCGCGGACGGCTCGATCAGGTGCATCACGGCAAAGAGCGAGTCCCCGTACTCCTCGATCTTGGGGCGCTGGTGCCCGTAGCGGGCATCCTCCACGGCGAGTTCGTGCAGACCGAACTCGTCCTTCATTTCATCGAGTTCCTGCGGCGTCGCATCGCACAGCGCAACCCAGACGAAGCAGCCAGGCCGCGTGACGTACTCGCTGATGTCCGAGACGGGAATGTCCGCCAGCTTGGCGCCTCCCTCGTAGGCGACACAGTTGATCAACATCGCAGTCCTCGAAAAGCGCAATCGCGGGAAAAACCGATTCCGGCACGCATGCGCCGGCCCCTCCCGGGGGAACACAGCTACGGAATGTCGGTATCGCGCATGACGGCGCGGTGTCAGCCATGGACATCTGCCTGTCACTTGCGCTCACTATCTTTTCCCGTCTGCCTGCCTCAGAGAGGCGCTCGTCCACCCGCTGCCCGCACACAGGAACGCCTCGCCATGGAAGACAAGAAGTACAGCGAACATGAACTTCTGATGCAGCGCGTCGAGCGCGACCTGATCGACAGCTACGACGAGGAACTCGAGCTCGAGATCGATGACCGCTGTCTCGACGATCCGAGTGTCTTCGACGGCGCGGCGAATGAGGCGTCCATCGAGGACCGGCTGAATCGCCAGGTCTACTTCCGAGAACTGCTGCGCCTGCAAGGCGAGCTGGTCAAGCTCCAGGACTGGGTCCAGCACCACAAGAAGAAGGTGGTGATCGTGTTCGAGGGCCGGGACGCGGCCGGCAAGGGCGGTGTCATCAAGCGGATCACGCAACGCCTGAATCCGCGCGTCTGCCGCGTTGCCGCGCTGCCCGCACCCAACGACCGCGAGCGCACCCAATGGTATTTCCAGCGCTATGTCTCGCACCTGCCCGCCGGCGGCGAGATCGTGCTCTTCGACCGCAGTTGGTACAACCGTGCCGGTGTCGAGCACGTGATGGGATTCTGTACCGGCGAGGAGTACGAGGAATTCTTTCGTTCCGTGCCGGAGTTCGAGAAGATGCTCGTGCGATCAGGCATCACGCTCATCAAGTACTGGTTCTCGATCACCGATGACGAGCAGCATTCGCGCTTCCTCGGGCGCATCCACGACCCCCTCAAGCAGTGGAAGCTCAGCCCGATGGATTTCGAATCGCGCCGGCGCTGGGAGGCCTATACCAAAGCCAAGGAGACGATGCTCGAACGCACGCACGTTCCCGAGTCTCCCTGGTGGGTGGTGCAGGCGGTCGACAAGAAGAAGGCGCGCCTGAACTGCATCAGCCACCTGCTGGGCCTGCTCCCGTACCAGGAAGTCGCCCACCCGCCGATCGAGCTGCCGCCGCGCGCGCGCAATCCCGACTACCTGCGCCAGCCCGTGCCCGCCGGCATGTTCGTGCCGGAAGCCTACTGAGCGGCGGGATTCCGCAGCCTTCGCCCCGACAGTCTCCAAGACATCGCCCGCCGCTTGGGCGTGAAATGTCATACGCCTGTCATGCGGGCGGGAATAAATGCGTGGAATCCACGACGCACGGCCAAGCTGCCACAGCGGCCGTCCTGCCATGCCATGAACCCCAGTCACCCGGTCCGCGTTCTCTTCCTCTGCAACAGCAACGCGGCGCGCAGCCTGATTGCGGAGTCCTTGCTCAATCACCTGGGCCGCGACCGGTTCGTCGCGTACTCCGCGGGCCATGCGCCAACGCCTGGCGGGCAACCCGATGCGCGCACGCTGGAGGCGCTGCAAGGCGCGGGCCTGCCGACCTCCGGCCTGCGCAGCAAGAGCTGGAACGAATACGGTTCGGTCTCGGCGCCGCACATGGACCTGGTCGTCACACTCTGCGACGAGGCCGCGGGCGAAACCCGCCCGGACTGGCCTGGCCATCCCGCGACGGCGCATTGGTCGCATCCCGACCCGGGTGCCGAAGGCACCAGCGCTGGCGCCGAGGCCTTCGTGAAGACGATGCATGCGATCCGGCGGCATGTGGAACTGCTGGTCAATCTGCCTGACGAGCGCATCGAACGCCTGATGATCGAAGCCGAGGCACAGCACATCGGAAAGTCCTGACGATCGACCTGCGTATGCGGGCCTCGGCCGCCGCGTCCGAACGGGTCATGGACGCCGGCAGCATGCGTCCTTCCGCTGCCCGACAGAGCGCAACGGCCTACACCAGCACGAGCCAGCCCACCGCAGCCGACAGCGCGACAACCATCACCGGCGAGACACGCGCGTGGACCAGCAGCCCGAAAGCCGCCAGGGCCAGACCGAAGTCCATGCGTGAGTGAATGGCACTGGTCCAGACGGGATCGTAGAGTGCCGACAGCAGAAGGCCGACCACGCCGGCATTGATGCCCGCCACGGCCGACTGGATGGCTTCCCGCCTGCGCAGTGCGTCCCAGAAGGGCAACGCGCCCACCACCAGGAGGAAGGCCGGCAAGAAGATCACGACCAAGAGCAGCAAGCCACCCGTCCAGCCCGACAGCGGCCCCTGCATCACCGCCCCCAGGTAGGCCGCGAAGGCGAACAGCGGCCCCGGAATGGCCTGTGCCGCCCCATAGCCGGCAAGGAAATCCGCATTGCTCACCATGCCACCGGGCACCACAGCCGCCTGCAGCAGGGGCAGCACCACGTGGCCGCCGCCGAAGACCAGCGCGCCAGCGCGATAGAAGCCCTCGACCAGTCCCCAACGCGGGGAGCCGCTGGCAGCCGCGAGCAGCGGCAGGCCCAGCAGCAGGACGGCAAAGAGCACCAGCGCGATGGTGCCGGCGCGCCGGGACACGCCGTGGCCTATGTCGGCCGGCACCGGCCGATGCGGCAGCCGCAGGAGGCGCCAGCCGATCAGCCCGCACACGAGGATGGCGCCGATCTGGCCGAGCGCCGAGGGCAGCACCAGCGTCAGCAGCGCCGAGAAGATCGCCAGGCCGGCACGGGGTCGATCCGGGCACAGCGATCCGGCCATGCCCCATACCGCCTGCGCGACCACTGCAACGGCCGCCACCTTGAGTCCTTGCACGGCGCCGGATGCGGCCAGATCGCCGTAGTGCACGATCCCGTAGGCAAAGATGACGAGCGCCAGCGCCGAAGGCAGCGTGAAGCCCGCCCAGGCCATCAGGGCGCCTACCCACCCGGCCCGCGACAGGCCAAGGGCCATGCCCACCTGGCTGCTCGCCGGGCCGGGCAGAAACTGGCAAAGCGCGACCAGTTCGGAATAGCTTCGGTCATCGAGCCAGCGGCGCCGCTCGACAAATTCGGTACGGAAGTAACCCAGGTGCGCGACCGGCCCGCCGAACGAAGTCAGTCCCAAGCGCAGAAAAACGAGAAGCACCTCCAGTGGAAGTGGACCACCGGGGTGCTCGGACGCGGCGCCTCGCCGATGGTTCATGCCACTGAAGGCGCGCGCCGACGCGCGCCCGCCTACGCCAGCAAGTCTTCCGGCGCCTTGCCGGCTTCGAGGGCAGCCTTGAACCACCCGGGGCGAGGCCCGCGGCCGCTCCAGACATTTCCCTGGCCGTCCGAATATTTCGGTGCCGGCGCGTTCTTCCTCGCTGCCGCTGGCTTCGCACGGCCTCGGCCGCGTACGGGCTTTGCCGCCTTGCCGAACAGATCTGCCACCGTGAAGCCGTAGACCGCAATGGCCTCGCGGATCTTGGCCGCCACGTCGGCGGCTTCCTTCTCGCGCAAACGCTCGGCCTCCTTTTGCAGCTTGTCGATTTCCCTTTGGATCTGATGATAGGTTTTGGGCATGGGAGCGCACTTTACAGGATCGGCCGATCCTGTCGCAACAGAACGGCGTCCATGCCTTGCGGCTAACGGTGCGCCAGATCGACATGATGCACGCCGTGCGGCAACGGCACGCGGCCGACCGGTTGAAGCGATGGGCGCTCGCCCCTCACGACGCGAAAGACCTCGAGTCCGGCACCCGCGCGCGGACCCGCGCCGTCGTGTCCGTGAAACACGGTGGCCAGGAAGTGGTCGCCACTCAGATCGAAGGCCCCACCCTCGGGCAGGACACCGTCGAGGGGATAGTCGTCCACCTTGACAAGCGCGCCGGTCGCCGGATCGAAGGTCAGCAGCGTCACGGTGGCCTCGCGCTGAAAGCGCGGCGAGCCGGGCAGAAAGGCGGTGCCGCGCATGTTCACGGTGGCGACGAGGCGGCCGTCCGGGCTGACGGCAAGGCCTTCGGCCGAGAGGTCCGTCTCGGTCTCACCGATCTGCCCATGGCGCGCGGACTCGCCGACAACGGCCGTATCCGCCAGGCGGACCACGCTGATCGACGACGGCGTCGGCGGGATGCGGCCTTCGAGATCCGTCGCCGCGAAAACCCTGCCCCAGTTGGATGTGAGGTAGTGGCGCCCATCCGGGGTGAAGCGTCCGACGAAGGGATCACGCCCCACCTTCACGCTGTTGCCCCACGGACGCAGGGCGAGCGCTTCTCCGGCGCCTGTGACTTCGAAGAAGACGACCCGGTCCTGCGTGTTGATGTTGACCGCCAGGAAGCGGCCGGTCGGGTGCCAGTGGACATTGGTCGCCGTCACGCCGCCCCGCGGAGCGGGCGACGATCCCGTCACGCCGAGTTCCGCCAGATCGAAGCGCGCGATGGCGCCGAAGCGTCCACCGGCATGGTCGACGATCTGCACGAAGCTCTTCTCGGGCGTGTTCGACACCACGGCCACGCGGCGTCCGTCCGGGCTCACCGACAGGCTCTCGGGAAAGGGGGCGATCTCCCTGGTGTCGGACAGGCGCGGCGCGGCCTTGTCTGCGAGGTCGATGGCGAACAGTCGCCGCCCCGGCGGCAGGTCGCGCAGCGTTTCGCCGCCCTGCGCCCGTTCGCCCAGCCGCTCGACAACGAAGGCGGTTCGTCCGTCGCGGGTCAGCGCAAGGATCTCGGGCGCCGCGGTGACCGAGTTCGAGATCCCGATCGAGCCTGTGACCATCCTGCCGTCGACGATGGAAAGAACCGTCAGCACGTCGCGATGGCCGGCCTCGCGCGGTGCCAGCCGGCCCGTCGCATAGGTCTGGGCGACGAAATCGCCGTCGGAGATCGCCGCGATCGTGCCAGCCGAGATGCGCGCCACGAGGTCGGTAGTCGTGGCTGCGGCCACTGCGGCCGAGCCGACGAAAGCAGCGGCAATCGCCGCCGGGACAAGGCACTTCCTGAACATGGAGAAACTCCTCTTCGATGCGGATGGACGAAGGAGCCAGTCGCAGACCCTTCTTGCATCGCTCGAGAATAGCCACGACACTGATCGCGATCCAATCGGAAATTCACTATGTGTGATAGGTATTTCGCATCAGGAGACATCGCCTTGGACATCCGCTCGCTCACCTGCTTCGTGGCCGTGGCCGAGGAACTGCATTTCCACCGCGCGGCCGAAAGGGTGCACCTGACGCAGCCCTCGCTCAGCCAGCGCATCCGCGCGCTGGAGGCAGAGGTCGGCACCGACCTCTTCGCGCGGGACCGCCGCAGCGTGGCGCTCACGCCGGCCGGGATGGCTTTCCTGGCACCGGCCCGCAAGGCGGTGGATTGCGCGAACGCGGCGAAGGCGCAGGCCTTGCGGGCCGTGCGCGGCGAAACGGGACGCTTGCGGCTCGGGTTCACCGTGATCGCCTTCTACGGCATCCTGCCGGAAGCGGTGCAGGTGTTCCGCGCGCAGTATCCCGATGTCGACGTCGATCTCATCGAGATGAACTCACCCTCGCTGGAGACCGCGCTGGCAGCGGACGCCATCGATCTCGGCGTGCTGCATCCCCCGCTGTCGATGCCGGAACTGCTCACGCGCAAGCTGCCCGATGAGCCGCTCGTCCTGGCCTTGCCCGCCACACACCGGCTGGCAAGCCGGGCCACGATCCGGATCGCGGACCTCGATGGCGAACCTTTCCTGATCGCGCCACGTGCTGTGGGCACCAGCATCTACGACCGTGTCATCGCCCTCTTCCAGGCCGAAGGCATCAGCCCCCGGATCGTTCAGGAGGTGACGCCGATGACGACGCTCGCCGGGCTTGTCGCCGCCGGCGCGGGCCTGGGTTTCGTGACGGCCGGCCTCGCCAGGGTGATGCGGCCAGGCGTCGCCTACCGTGCGGTCGTCCCACGGCCGCCCCGCCTGCCGATGGCAGCCGCATGGCGCCGGCCGGCGCTGTCCGCCAGCGGCAAGCTCTTTCTGAATGTGGTGGCGACGCTCGTCGCACGCGAACGCTCCAGCGCGGGCGAAACGAACGCGAAGCCGAGGAAGCGGCCGGCTTCGGCGGTGCGGCGCACATGACCGATCGAAGCGGACGCACGGAACGAAAAATGAAAAGGGGCCCGAAGGCCCCTTCATTCTCGGGCGCAACGCGCCAGGTTCAGCGAACCACGGCAATTTGCGTACGCACGCCACCCTTGTAGGTGTAGAGCGTCAACGCACCGTTCCTGATGTCGCCCTTCTCGTCGAAGGCGATCGGGCCGGTCACACCCTTGTATTCGGTCTTGCCGACCTCGGCCAGGTACTTCTCGGGATCGGACGAACCGGCACGCACCATGGCGTCGGCCAGCACCTGGACGGCATCGTACACGTACGGCGCGTAGATCTGCACGTCGACGCCGTTCTTGGCCTTGAAGTCGGCCTTGAACTTGTCCAGCGGATCCTTGAACTCACCGTCGACGCCGCCGGCTTCGGCGCACACCACCTGGTCGTCGCCCAGCGCGTCGCCGGCCAGCTTGGACAGCTCGCCCGTGCACAGGCCGTCGCCGCCCATGAACTTGACGTTCATGCCCAACTGCTTGATCTGCCGCAGCATGGGACCGCCCACGGCATCCATGCCGCCGAAGAACACGACTTCGGGGTTGGCACCCTTGAGCTTGGTCAGGATGGCGTTGAAGTCGGTCGACTTGTCGGTGGTGAACTCATGGCCGACGATGTTGGCGCCGGCGGCCTTGGCGGCCTTCGAGAACTCCTCGGCCACACCCTGGCCGTAGGCCGTGCGGTCGTCGATGACGGCGATGTTCTTGGCCTGCAGCGTCTCCACCGCGTACTTGCCGAGCGTGCCGCCCAGGTGGGTGTCGTCGGCCACCACGCGGAAGGTGGTCTTGAAGCCCTGGCGGGTGTACCGGGGGTTGGTCGCCGAGGGCGAGATCTGCGGAATGCCCGCATCGCTGTACAGCTTGGAAGCCGGGATCGTGGTGCCCGAGTTCAGGTGGCCCACGACGCCGTGGATCCCGCTGTCCACCAGCTTCTGGGCGGCAGCCGTGCCCTGTTTGGGGTCGGCGGCATCGTCTTCGGCCAGCAGCTCGAACCTGGCGACCTTGTCGCCGATCTTCAGGCCCTTGGCGTTGAGGTCCTCGATCGCCATGCGGGCGCCGAGCTCGTTGTCCTTGCCCAGGTGGGCGATGGCACCGCTGGTGGGACCGATGTGGCCGATCTTGACCACCAGGGTTTCAGCAGGAGGCGCGGCCGGGGCCGACGCTTCCGCGCTGGGCGCGGGAGCAGCGGCAGGCGCAGCGGCTTCTTCCTTCTTGCCGCAAGCCACGACCGTGAGTGCAGCAGCCAGTGCGACCGCAGTCCATTTCAATTGCATGGGAAACCTCCAGAACAATGAGGAATAAGAGTTGATGAACCGGTCGTTCGATCCGGGCACCGACCCGGAGCAAATTCCGCGCCGTGCCAGGAATCGCAGCACCCTCGCGCCTTCGACCCGCGGCGCAGTTTAGCCGAAGGATTGGGGGTCGGACCCCGGCGCAGACCCGGGGTTTTCCGATAGTTCCTGGGCCAGCGCTTCGACGACCAAGGTACGCAAAACGTGCTCGATTTCGCCGCGAAGGCGCGGCACCATCGCATCGAGCTGCTGCTGGACGGCCGCGGCCACCACGTCGCTGAGGCGGTCCTCGAGCGAGAGGTCGACGCGCTGCAGCACACGGTGCAGGAGTTCTTCCTCGAGCTGGAAGGCATCGGTCTCCGACAGGGCCACCAGCGCGTGCTGCGGTTGCAGCGGGGACGGCTGCAACGGCTGCGCCGCCGGCGGCTCGACCGGCGGCAACGGGTCCGGCGCAGGTGCGGCGGTTTCGCCCGCCTCGGGCAGCCGGGCCGCTGCCTCCGGCGGCAGCTCGACCACCGTCGTGAGCGTCGGCACGAAACGCGGCGGCACGCGCGAGGCCCCGGTCATCGCACCGCCTCCCCGAAGTCGTGGCGCTGGATGGCGTAGCCGCGCTCGACGTAGTGCCGCCAGCGCGCGCGGGCCGCCTGCCGGTCGGCATCGTCGCGGCCGACCAGGTCGATCAGCCGTTCGAAGCGCTCGAAGCCCGCGGGCAGCGCCGCACCGAGATTGAGCAGCACCTGCCGGTGCGGCGCCGGCGCATCGCCCGAGGACGCCAGCAGCACGGGCGAGCGCGCCACGGCATGCGGCGCATCGTCGGTGCGGCAATGGGCGATGAAGTCGACCGGCGAGAGCTGCCACAGCGCCGCGTCCACGGCGTCCAGCGTGGCCGCATCGGCCGTGACGAGCACGCGCGCGCCGCTGCCGACCACCGCCTTGCGCAACAGCCGACAGGCGTGATTCACCTTGTCGGCGGTGTTGAAATGGACATCGATCTCGGTCACGACGCTGCGCCGGCGCGCCGGCGGGGCGCCTTGCTGCTGCGGGCTCTTTCGAGCAGGAAGGCGGTGAGCAGGCCGACCGGCCGGCCGGTGGCGCCCTTGGCCGCCCCGCTCTTCCAGGCGGTGCCGGCAATGTCCAGGTGCGCCCAGGGGAAGTCGGCCGCGAAGCGCTGCAGGAACTTCGCCGCCGTCACCGCGCCGCCCGCGCGCCCGGCCACGTTCGCGACGTCGGCGAAGTTGCTCTTCAGGCCCTCGGCGTACTCGTCGTCCAGGGGCATGCGCCAGCAGCGGTCCTGCGACTGCTCGCCGGCCGCCTGCAGCGCCTCGGCGAGCGCCTCGTCGCCGGCGAACAGCCCGCTGCGCACGCCGCCCAGCGCGATCACGCAGGCGCCGGTGAGCGTGGCGATGTCGACCACCGCCGCCGGCGAGAAGCGCTTGGCGTAGGTCAGCGCATCGCACAGGATCAGGCGCCCCTCGGCGTCGGTGTTGAGCACCTCGATGGTCTGGCCGCTCATGCTGGTCACGACGTCGCCCGGCTTGAGGGCCCGGCCGTCGTTCATGTTCTCGCACGACGGCACCAGGCCGACCACGTTGATCGCGGGCTGCAGCTCGCCGAGCGTGCGGAACACGCCGAGCACGCTCGCGGCGCCGCACATGTCGAACTTCATCTCGTCCATCTCGGCGGCGGGCTTGAGCGAGACGCCGCCGGTGTCGAAGGTGATGCCCTTGCCGACCAGCACCACCGGCTTGTCCGCCTTCGGCGCCCCCTGGTAGTGCAGCACGATGAAGCGCGCCGGCTCTTCCGAGCCCTGCGCCACGGCGGCGAAGGCGCCCATGCCCAGCCGGTCGATCTCCTTCGGGCCGAGCACCTCGCAGCGGATGCGCGGCAGCGCGGCCAGCTGCCGCGCGGCACCGGCCAGCAGCGTGGGCGTGGCATGGTTGGCCGGACGGTTGCCCCACTCCTTGGCCAGCTCGACGCCCAGCACCACCGCGCGGGCCTGCTCGAAGCCGGCCTTCAGCGGCGCGGCCGCGCCGACGCCCACGACGACCTGGCGCAGCGAGCGCGCCTCGGCCTTGGGCTTGGTGGTGGTGTAGACGTAGCTGGCATCGGCCACCGCGATCACCGCGGCCTGCAGCGCCTCGGACGCCGGCGCGCCCTCGAACACCAGCACCAGCCGCTTGGGCTGCTTCGGCTTCGCCGCCTGCACGGCCGCCAGCACGGCCGAGCGCACGGCAGGGGCGTCTCCCTCGCCCGTCGAGGCCAGCACGACGCAGGGCGCCGCCACGCCTTCGGGCCGGTACAGCGTCAGCAGCCGGCCCGCCTTGTCGGGCAGGTCGCCCGCCTTGCGCACCTTCGACAGCAGGACCGGCAGCGCGTCCTTCGCGCCACCGGAGGCTCCCGCCGCGCCGGCAGCGAGCACGATCAGCACGTCGGCCTTTTCGGCGGCAGCCTGCGCCAGGGTGAGGGTCTTGAGTTGAAAGTTCATAATCCGTTTTTTCCCTCGGCGATGTTATTCCATTCCTCTTTACGCAAGGAGCTGTCGCGCAGCTTCGGCGCCACCCTGGTGGTGCTGGTCACGATCGTGATGACCATCATCCTGATCCGCACCCTCGGCCTCGCGTCCAAGGGCAGCGTGAATCCGTCCGAAGTCTTCCTGGTGATGGCCTACACGGTGCTCGGCTACCTGCCGACCATCCTCAGCCTGAGCCTGTTCATCGCCATCGTGGGCACGCTGTCGCGCATGTACCGCGACAGCGAGATGGTGATCTGGTTCGCCAGCGGCCGCGGGCTGGCCGATTTCGTCGAGCCGCTGCTGCGCTTTTCCTGGCCGGTGCTGCTGCTGATCGCCGCGCTGGCGCTGGTGGGCTGGCCCTGGGCCAATTCGCAGACCCAGGGCATGCGCGAGAAGTACGAGCGCCGCAGCGACATCGACAGGGTCACGCCCGGGCAGTTCCAGGAATCGGCCGGGCGCAACCGCGTGTTCTTCATCGACAAGGACACGGCCGACGGCACCACGGCCTCGAACGTGTTCATCTCCTCGATCGAGCGCAACCTGCAGATCATCACCACCGCCCGCAGCGGCACCATCGAGAGCATCGACCAGACGCGCTACCTCATGCTGCGCAACGGCCAGCGCCTGGAACGCCCGCTCGACGACTCGGGCCTGAAGATCAGTGAATTCGAGACCTACGGGGCCAAGGTCGGCAGCGACGCGCCCGTGTCGGAAGACGCCCTGCCGGTGCGCGCCAAACCCACGCTGGCGCTGCTCGCCGAGCCCAGCCACCCGAACCTCGGCGAACTGGGCTGGCGCGTGGGCATGCTGCTGGCCGCGATCAACTTCGTCCTGCTGGCGCTGACGGTGTCGAGCGTGAACCCGCGGGTGGGCCGCAGCGGCAACCTGCTGTTCGCGCTGTTCGCCTTCGTCGTGTACTACAACCTGCTGAACCTGGGCCAGAGCTGGGTCGGCTCGGGCCGCGCCAGCCTGGGCGGCTTCATGTTCGCGCTGCACGGCGGCGTGATGGTGCTGGCCCTGCTCTGGCTGGCCAAGCGCCACAACAACTGGGGCCTGCCGCTGCGCAGCCCCGATTCCAAGGTCAAACCCCTGCCCCCCGCGTGAAAACCCTGCGCCGACTGATCTATGCCGAAGTGCTCAAGGCCGTGGCCTTCGTGAGCCTGGGCTTCCTGTGCCTGTTCTTCTTCTTCGACTTCGTCGACGAGCTGGGCGCGGTGGGCAAGCAGTCCGCCCTGGGCTACGGCCTCACGCAGGCGCTGCTGTACGTGACGCTGCTGATTCCCAGCCACCTGTACGAGCTGCTGCCCATCTCGGTGCTGATCGGCACCATCTTCGTGATGGCGCGGCTGGCGCAGAGCTCCGAGTACACCATCCTGCGCACCAGCGGCCTGGGTCCCTGGCGTGCGCTGCGCACGCTGCTGGCGCTGGGGATGGCCTTCGTGCTGCTGACCTTCGCCATCGGCGACTACGTGGCGCCGGCCTCCGACCGCGCGGCGCAACTGCTCAAGACGCGCTACCAGGGCACCTGGGCCATGACCGGCAACACCGGCGCCTGGCTGCGCGAGAGGCAGGGCGAGCACTCGTACTCCGTCAACGTCGTGTCGATGGACCGCGACGGCACGCTCAAGAGCCCGCGCATCTTCGAGTTCGACGCCAACGCCTTCCTGGTGGCGCAGACCAGCGCCGTGTTCGCGCGCATCGAGGGCGGCGCCTGGGTGCTCTACGGCGCCGAACGGCAGGAGTACGACACGCGCAACGCCGACAAGGCGCGCGTCACCCGCACGCAGCAGCCGGAATTGCGCTGGCCGACCTCGCTCACCAGCGAGATGGTGTCGGTGGCCCTGCTGCGCCCCGACCGCATGAGCACCATCGACCTGTTCGAGTACACGCGCCACCTGGACGCCAACGGCCAGACCTCGCAGCGCTACGAGATCGAGTTCTGGCGCAAGGTGTTCTACCCGCTGTCCTGCCTGGTGATGGTGGTGCTGGCCCTGCCCTTCGCCTACCTGCACTTCCGCCAGAGCGGCATCGCGACCTACGTGTTCGGCGGCGTGATGATCGGCATCAGCTTCTTCCTGCTGAACAACGTGTTCGGCTACATGGGCAACCTGCGCAACTGGTGGCCCTGGGTCACGGCGGCGGCGCCCGGGATGATCTACTCGGTCATGTCCCTGGGCGCCTTCGGCTGGCTGGTGCTGCGGCGGTGACGGCGGCGCGGCGCGGCATCGTGCTGTTCGCGCACGGTTCGCGCGACGCGCGCTGGCGCGAGCCGGTCGAGGCCGTGGCGCGCCGCGTGGCGCAGCGCGCGCCGCAGGCCGCGGTGCGCTGTGCCTACCTCGAACTGGTGCAACCCGACCTGCCGGCCGCGGTGGCGGAACTGGCGACGCAGGGTGTGGCGTCGATCCGCGTCGTGCCCCTTTTCCTGGGCATGGGACGGCACGTGCGCGAGGATCTGCCGCGCCTCGTCGAGGACCTCCAGGCGGCGCATCCGGGCATCGCCTTCACCCTCGCCGGCGCGGTCGGCGAGGACCCCTCGGTGATCGATCTGCTGGCGGAACTGGCCCTGGCAAACTGAACTTCGGCGATTTTTATAGATTCCGAAGGCATAATGAATGCCGCAATAAGACGGAATTTGTTATGAATCTCCACCAATTCAAGTTCGTTCAGGAGGCGGTGCGGCGCAATCTGAACCTCACGGAGGCGGCCAAGGCCCTGCACACCTCCCAGCCGGGCGTGTCCAAGGCCATCATCGAGCTCGAGGAGGAACTGGGCGTCGAGATCTTCGCGCGCCACGGCAAGCGCCTCAAACGCGTGACCGAGCCCGGCCAGCACGTGATCGCCAGCATCGAGCTGATCATGCGCGAGGTGGGCAACCTCAAGCGCATCGGCGAGCAGTTCAGCGCCCAGGACAGCGGCACGCTGTCCATCGCCACCACCCACACGCAGGCGCGCTACGTGCTGCCGGTGCCGGTGGCCAAGCTGCGCGAGGCCTACCCCAAGGTCAACGTCAGCCTGCACCAGGGCTCGCCCGACCAGGTGGCGCGCATGGTGATCGACGAGATCGCCGAGATCGGCATCGCCACCGAATCGCTGTCCGATTACGCCGAGCTGGTGACCCTGCCCTGCTACGAATGGCAGCACGTGCTGGTGCTGCCCAAGGAACACCCGCTGGCGGACAAGGAGCGCGTCTCGCTGGACGACCTGGCGGCCGAGCCGATCATCACCTACCACCCCTCCTTCACCGGCCGCACGCGCATCGACCACGCCTTCGCGCAGAAGAAACTCACGCCGCGCATCGCGCTGGAGGCGATCGACTCGGACGTGATCAAGACCTACGTGCGCCTGGGCCTGGGCGTGGGCATCGTCGCCGAGATGGCGGTGCGCGACGACTCCAACGCCGACCTGGTGGTGCGCCCGATGGGCCACATCTTCGGCCAGAACATCGCGCGCGTGGCCTTCAAGCGCAGCGCCTACCTGCGCAACTTCGTCTTCAAGTTCGCCGAACTTCTCTCCGACCGGCTGGACCGCCACCTGATCGCCAAGGCGCTGTCCGGCCACAACCAGGACTACGAGCTATGAGCATGGCCCGGACCCCTGCGATCGCCACCAAGCTGCCGGCGGTCGGCACCACCATCTTCACCGTGATGTCGGCGCTGGCCGCCGAGCACGGCGCGGTCAACCTCGGCCAGGGCTTTCCCGACTTCGGCTGCGACCCCAAGCTGCTGGAGGCCGTCACGGCCGCCATGGCCGCGGGCCACAACCAGTACCCGCCGATGCCAGGCGTCGCGCCGCTGCGCGAGGCCATCGCCGCCAAGGTCGAGGCGCTGTACGGCCACCGCTACGACGCGGCGCAGGAGATCACCGTCACCGCCGGCGCCACGCAGGCCATCATCACCGCCGTGCTGGCCGTGGTGCGCCCCGGCGACGAGGTGATCGTGCTCGAGCCCTGCTACGACAGCTACGTGCCGAACATCGAGCTGGCCGGCGGCAGCGTGGTGCGCGTGCCGCTCACGCCCGGCACCTTCCGCCCCGACTTCGACCGCATCGCCGCCGCGCTCACGCCGCGCACCCGCGCGATCATCGTCAACACCCCGCACAACCCCAGCGCCACCGTCTGGACCGAGGCCGAGATGCGCCGGCTGGAGGAGCTGCTCGCGCCCACCGACGTGCTGGTGATCAGCGACGAGGTCTACGAGCACATGGTGTTCGACGGCGCGCGGCACGAGAGCGTGGCGCGCTTGCCGGGGCTGGCGGCGCGCAGCTTCATCGTCAGCAGCTTCGGCAAGACCTACCACGTGACCGGCTGGAAGGTCGGCTACGTCGCCGCGCCCGCGCCGCTGACGGCGGAGTTCCGCAAGGTGCACCAGTTCAACGTGTTCACCGTCAACACGCCGATGCAGCACGCGCTGGCGCAGTACATGGGCGATCCGGCCCCTTACCTCGAGCTGCCGGCCTTCTACCAGCGCAAGCGCGACCTGTTCGCCGCCGGCCTGGCGCGCACGCGGCTGCGCCTGCTGCGCAGCGAGGGCAGCTACTTCCAGTGCGTGGACATTTCGGCGGTGAGCGACCTGAACGAGGCCGACTTCTGCCAGTGGCTCACGCGCGAGATCGGCGTCGCGGCGATCCCGCTGTCGGCCTTCTACGGCGACGGTTTCGACCAGCGGGTGGTGCGCTTCTGCTTCGCCAAGAAGGACGAGACGCTGAACGACGCGATCGGACGTCTCGCACGACTCTAGACGGGCCGGCCGCCGACAGCCGCGGTAGGAATGTCCTGACCGGCGAAGGGGGGCTCTTCCGTCGGCCGCCACGGTGCCGCGGGGCGCAGCATGAGGGCTCTTCCAACTGCCTGCCAGGAGATCCCCCATGTCGCTCTCGTTCATCCTGCTGATCGTCCTGATCCTGTTGCTGATCGGCGCACTGCCCAGTTGGGGCTACAGCCGCGCCTGGGGCTACGGACCGAGCGGCGGCCTCGGCCTGGTGCTGCTGGTGGTGCTCATCCTGGTGCTGATGGGACGCATCTAGCGACACCCGCCTCGGCCAAGCCGGCCAGGCCCGCTGCGGCGGGCCTTTTTCATGCCATCTGGCCGATGGTCCGGCGAAAACGCGCCAGCGACAGGAAGAACAGCACGCTGCCGATGACCAGCAGCGCGACGAACCGGGGCCAGACCACCGACAGGCCGGCGCCGCGGTAGAGGATGGCCTGCCCCAGCTCCACGAAGTGCGTCGTCGGCGCAACCAGCATCAGGGTCTGCACCGCCTCGGGCATGCTCTCGCGCGGCGTCGTGCCGCCCGAAAGCATCTGCAGCGGCATCAGCGTGAGCACCAGCAGCAGCCCGAACTGCGGCATGCTGCGCGCCAGCGTGGCCATGAAGATGCCCATCGCCGTGCAGGCGAACAGGTGCAGCGCCGAGCCGGCCAGGAACAGCGGCACCGAGCCTTCCACCGGCACCTGCAGCAGCCCGCGCACGATGAGGTTGAGCGACACCGCCGCCGCCAGCAGCACCACCGCCCCCATCGACCAGACCTTGGCCAGCATGATCTCGGTGGGCGTGATGGGCATGACCAGCAGGTGCTCGATGGTGCCGTGCTCGCGCTCGCGGATGAGGGCGGCGCCGGTGAGCACGATGGCCAGCATCGTCACGTTGTTGATGATCTGCATCAGGCTGCCGAACCAGGCCTTCTCCAGCGCGGGGTTGAAGCGGGCGCGCAGCGCCAGGTCCACCGGCAGCGTGGCGACGCCGCGGTAGCGCTGCACGAACTCGTCGACCTCGCCCAGCACGATCTGCTGCACCGCCCCGCTGCCGGCGAAGGCCTGGCTCATGCGGGTGGCGTCGACGTTGAGCTGCAGCTCGGCCGGCCTGCCGGCCAGCACGTCGCGCTGAAAGCCGGGCGGGATCACCAGGGCGAAGGTGTAGCGGCCGGCGTCCATGCCGGCGTCCATCTGCTGCTGGGTGATGCGGATCGGCGGTGCGAAGCTCGGCGGGTAGAAGGCCGAGGCGATGCGCTGCGCGAGCGGCGAGCCGTCCTCGTCGACGATGGCGATGGGCGCGTTGTTCAGCGTCTCGGGCATCGCCGTGGCCGAGGTGTACACCGCCACGGTGAAGGTGTAGACGATGAGCACCAGCATCGTCGGGTCGCGCAGCAGGCTCCACAGCTCCTTGATGCCGAGGTGGTAGATGTTGGCGAGGCGCCGGCCGCTGCCGCCCGCCCGGGTGCCTTGCAGGATGGGCTTCACTTGTCCTGCTTCCGCAGCAGCGCGATCGACGCGCCCAGGATCACGGGCACGGCGATCAGCAGGGGAACGAACGCGGCGCGCAGGTCCGCGAAGCCCAGCGCCTTGTTGAAGACGCCCCGGCTGATGGTGAACATGTAGGTGGCCGGGTAGACGTTGCCGATGGCCCGCCCCGCGCCCTGCAGCGAGGACACGGGGTCGATCAGCCCCGCGAACTGCGAGGCAGGGATCATGGTGCCGATCATCGCGAAGAACATCGCCGCGATCTGGCTGCGGGTGACGGCCGAGGCCAGCAGGCCCATGCCGGTGGCGGCGAAGCTGAAGACGAAGGCCCCCAGAAGCAGCACCGGGAAGCTGCCCGTGATGGGCACGCCGAACACGGTGACCGCCATCAGGCACATCAGCAGGAAGTTGAGCATCGCCAGCAGCACGTAGGGCAGCTGCTTGCCCAGCAGGAACTCGGTGCGCGTGACCGGCGTGACGTAGAGGTTGACGATGGCGCCCAGCTCCTTCTCGCGCACCACCGCCAGCGCCGTGAGCATGGCCGGCATCATGAGCAGCAGCAGCGGGATCACGGCGGGCACCATGGCCGGCAGACTTCGCACGTCGGGGTTGTAGCGAAAGCGCGTCTGCACCTGCACCGCCTGCAGGGCCGAGCTGCCGGTGCGCTCGCGCACCTGCTCGGCCAGCCAGTGCGCATGGATGCCCTGCACGTAGCCCTGCACCGTCTCGGCGCGCTGCGGCATGGCGCCGTCGATCCAGGCGCCGACCTGCGCCGGGCGGCCGCGCAGCACGTCGCGCCCGAAGCCGGGTGGAATCTCGATGGCCAGCGACAGCTCGCCGCTGCGCAGGCGGCGATCCATGTCGGCGTAGTCGGCCAGCGGCGGCTGCTCGCTGAAATAGCGCGAGCCCGACAGGCTGAGGGTGTAGCTCTGGCTGACGGTGCTCTGGTCGCGGTCGAGCACCGCGTAGCGCAGGTCTTCCACGTCCATGCTGATGCCGAAGCCCATCACGAACATCAGGATCAGCGAGCCCGCCAGCGCCAGCGTGGCGCGCACCGGGTCGCGCCGCAGCTCCAGCGCCTCGCGCCACACGTAGCTCCACAGGCGCCGCAGGCTGAAGCCGCGGTGCGCCGGCGCGGCATGGGGCGCGCCGGGCCTGGCCGCAGGCGGGGCCGGGCCCGGCGCAGCGTCCTGCGGCATGCCGCCGCCGGCATCGACGAGGTAGCCGATGAAGGCTTCCTCCAGCGTGGCGGCGCCGCGCTTTCGCACCAGGGCGGCGGGCTCGTCGCTGTCGAGCACCTGGCCGGCGTGCATCATCGACATGCGGTCGCAGCGCTCGGCCTCGTTCATGAAGTGGGTCGAGATGAAGATCGTGACCTTGTCGCGCCGCGACAGCTCGACCAGCAGGCGCCAGAAGCCGTCGCGCGCGATCGGGTCCACGCCCGAGGTGGGTTCGTCGAGGATCAGCAGCTCGGGCCGGTGCACCATCGCCACCGCCAGCGACAGGCGCTGGCGCATGCCCAGCGGCAGGCTCTGCGGCAGGCTGCGCTGCACCTGTTCGAGGCCGAAGCGCTGCAGCATCTCCGACACGCGCTGCGGCACCTCGGCCTCGGGCACGTGGAACAGGCGCGCATGCAGTTCCAGGTTCTGCAGCACGCTGAGCTCGCCGTAGAGCGAGAAGGCCTGCGACATGTAGCCCACGCGGCGGCGGGTGTCGATGTCGTGCGGGTCGACCTCGTGCCCGAACAGCCAGGCCCTGCCCTCGGTGGCGGGCAGCAGGCCGGTGAGCATCTTCATGGTGGTGGACTTGCCGCAGCCGTTGCTGCCCAGGAAGCCGAAGATCTCGCCGCGCCGGATGCGGAAGCTCACGTGGTCGACCGCGGTGAAGTCGCCGAAGCGCATGGTCAGGCCCTGCGCCTCGATGGCGATGTCGTCCTCGTCGGCCTCCAGCGCCGGGATGTCCACCGGCGCCCAGCCGCGCTTCTTCTCCTCGGGCTGCAGGTGGATGAAGGCTTCCTCCAGCGTCTCGCGGCCGGTGCGCGCCAGCAGTTCCCGGGGCGTTCCGGTGTCCAGCACCTGGCCGTCGTCCATCGCCACCAGCCAGTCGAAGCGCTGCGCCTCGTCCATGTAGGCGGTGGCGACCATCACGCTCATGCCGCGCCGCGCCTGCCGCAGGCGGTCGATCAGGTCCCAGAACTGCGCGCGCGCCAGCGGATCGACGCCGGTCGTGGGCTCGTCGAGGATCAGCAGGTCGGGGTCGTGGATCAGCGCGCAGCACAGGCCCAGCTTCTGCTTCATGCCGCCCGAGAGCTTGGCCGTGGGCCGCGCCAGGAAGGGGTGCAGCCCGGTGCTGCGCGTGAGGTCGTCGATGCGGCGGCGCCGCTCGGCCGCGCCGTGGCCGAACAGGCGCGCGAAGAACTGCAGGTTCTCCTCCACCGACAGCGTGGGGTACAGGTTCCTGCCCAGGCCCTGCGGCATGTAGGCGATGCGCGGGCACACGGCCTCTCGGTGCCGGCGCCGGGCCATGTCGCCGCCCAGCACCTCCACCCTGCCCTGCTGCACGGCGCGCGCGCCGGCCACCAACGACAGCAGGCTGGACTTGCCCACGCCGTCGGGGCCGATCAGGCCGACCATGCCGCCGGCGGGCAGCTCGAGATCCACGCCCCGCAGGGCGACGGTCTTGCCGTAGGCGAGCCGCACGCCCTGCAGACGGGCGACCGCGCCGGACGTCATCGATCCGCCTGCAGCGCCAGCCCCGCCGGCCATTCGGCCTGCGGATCGACCCGCACCCAGGCCACGCCCGGCAGCCCCGTCTTCACCTGCTCCGGGTACCTGAGCAGCAGTTCGCGGTCGATCTGCGCCTTGACGCGGAACATCAGCTTCTGCCGCTCGCTGGCGGTCTCCACCGTCTTGGGCGTGAACTGCGCGACGGCGGCGACGAAGGACACCTTCGCCGGGACCACGAAGCCCGGCGCCGCATCCAGCACCACCCGCACCTCGCTGCCCAGCGCCACCCGGCCGGCGACCGTCTCGGGCAGGAAGAAGGTCATGTAGACGTCCGACAGGTCCACCAGGTTCATCACCTTGCCGCCGCCGGCCAGCACCTCGCCCGGCTGCGCCACGCGGTACTGCACGCGGCCGTCGCGCGGCGCCTTGAGCTGGCTGTCGGCGATGTCGGCCCCGATGCGCGCGACGGTCGCCTCGGCCGCCGTCACGGCCGACTGCGCGCCCACCACCTGCGCCTTGGCCGCCTCGATCGCGGCCCGCGCGGCGGCCACCTGGGCCCGCGCGGCGCCGGCGGCAGCCTGCACGTTGTGCACGCGCGCGCGATCGTCGTCGGTTTCCTGCAGCGACATGGCACCTTCCCTGGACAGCGCCTCGGAGCGCCGCAGGCGCCGCTGCGCGGCGTCCAGCTCGCTGTCGCGCTGCACCACCACCGCCTGCGCCGCGAGCGTGTCGCTCTCGCGCACCGTCACCTGAGCCTGGGCGGCCGCCACGCTGGTGCGGGCCTGCCGCAGCATCGCCAGGGCCTCGTCGCGCTGCGCCTCCAGCGTGTCGAGCTGCATCGTCGCCAGCGGCTGGCCGGCCTTCACGAAGGCGCCCTCGTCCACCAGGATGTCCTGCACCCGGCCGGCGAGCTTGGTCGCCACGTCGACCTCGGTCGCCTCGATGCGCCCGTTGCCGCTGGCGAAGCCGTCGCCCGGCCCCTTCGGCTGCATCGTCTGCCAGAGCCACCAGCCGCCGGCGGCGAGAACCAGGACGACGAGGATGGGAATGAACTTGCGCGTCATGGCAGCTCACTTCTCCAGGACATAGCTGCCCGGCGCGTCGGCCAGCGGCGCGTGGCGGGCCGACCCCATGCGCGGCGGCTTGACCCGGCTGCCGGAATGCGCCGCCAGCCACTGCTGCCAGGCCGGCCACCACGAGCCCTCCTGCCGGGGCGCCGCGGCCAGCCATTCGTCGGGCGCCAGGTAGGCGCCGCCGGCCGGGCGGGTCAGCATCTGGTAACTGCGGCGCGAATCGGGCACCGGCGGGTTCACGATGCCGGCGTTGTGCCCGCCGCTGGTCAGCGCGAAGGTGATCTGCGCCGGGCTGAGGTAGTGCAACTTGTGCACCGAGCGCCAGGGCGCCACGTGGTCGGTGAGCGTGCCCACCATGAAGGTCGGCAGCACGAGGCTGCCCAGCGACACCGGCTGGCCGCCGACCGGGTAGCGGCCCTCGCTCAGGTCGTCGTCCAGGAACAGGCGGCGCAGGTACTGCGAATGCATCTTCGCGGGCATGCGCGTGGCGTCGGCGTTCCAGGCCATCAGGTCGTTCAGGGTGCCGCGCTCGCCCAGCAGGTAGTGGCTCACCAGGCGCGACCAGAGCAGGTCGTAGCTGCGCAGCATGCTGAAGGCGGCGGCCATCTGCCGGGCCGTGAGGTAACCGGTCTGCTGCATCTGCGCCTCCAGCAGGCTGAGCTGGCTCTCGTCGACGAACAGGCCCAGTTCGCCCGGCTCGGTGAAGTCGGTCTGCGCGGCGAAGTAGCTGGTGGTGGCCAGCCGCGCGTCGCCGTCGCGCGCCATGGCGGCCGCGGCGATGGCCAGCAGCGTGCCGCCCAGGCAGTAGCCGGCGGCGTGCACCTTGCGCTTCGGGCAGATGGCGTTCACCGCGTCGAGCGCGGCGTGCAAGCCCAGTTCGAGATAGTCGTCCATGCCCAGGTCGCGCTCGGCCTCGCCCGGGTTCTTCCAGGAGATGCAGAACACGGTGTGGCCCTGCGCGACCAGGTACTTCACCAGCGAGTTGTGCGGCGACAGGTCGAGGATGTAGTACTTCATGATCCACGCCGGCACGACGAGCACCGGCTCGGCGTGCACGGCGGGCGTGGCGGGCGCGTACTGGATCAGCTCGATCAGGCGGTTGCGCAGCACCACCTTGCCGGGCGTCACGGCCACGTCGCGGCCGACCTGGAACTGCTCGGCGCCCGCCGGCGGCGCGTTGCCGGCCTGGCGCTCGACGTCCTCCACCCAGTGCCGGAAGCCGCGCACCAGATTGGCGCCGCCTTCCTGCACGGTCCTGTCGATCACCAGCGGATTGGCCCAGGGCAGGTTGCCGGGCGAGAGCAGGTCCAGCCACTGCCGCGCGCCGAAGGCGACCAGGTCTTCGTGATGCCTCTCCACGCCCGTCACGCCGTGCGTGGCCGCCTCCCACCACTGCTGCGACAGCAGGAAGGACTGGTGCCACAGGCTGAAGGGCCACTGGTGCCAGGCCGGGTCGGCAAAGCGCCGGTCGCGCGCGGGCGGCTCGACGAGGTCGTGCGCCCGGTCGGGGCCGGCGAGCAGGCATTCGCGCAGGTAGCCGGCCAGGCGCTCGGACTGCTGCAGCCCCAGGCCCGCCAGTTCCATGCGCTTGCCGGGCGAGGCGGCCAGGTGCGCCGCCCAGTCGAACAGGGCCAGCAGGCCCGCGGAGGGAGACAGCGCCCCCGTGGCGCGCGCGAGGGCGGCGCGCACCTTGATGTCCAGGTTCGAGGCAGAGGACGACGACTTCTCGGGCGACATGGTGCTCCAGGCTGGGGCCGCGGCGCAGGCGGACCAAGGGGGATAGGAAGCTCGCCCGGGAAACCGCGCGGCACTCAGGGAAATCTAGGGGGAGCAGCCCCTGTCGCGCTTGACCTGCGTCAAGTGCGGCGATCCATGCCCCGCCGCATGCTCAAGCTTGCAGCTGCGCCCACGCCTTGTCCAGCCGCTTCACGCTCACCGGCTGCGGCGTGCGCAGCTCCTGCGCGAAGAAACTCACGCGCAGTTCCTCCAGCAGCCAGCGGAACTCGCGCATGCGCTCGTCCGCCACGCCCTTGCGCTCGGCCACCAGGCGCCAGTAGCGCTGCTCCTGCGGGCGCAGCTCGGCCAGGCGCTGCGCATCGCGCACCGGGTCGGCGCGCAGCTTGTCCAGCCGCAGCACGATGGCCTTCAGGTAGCGCACGAAGTGCTGCAGTTGCGGCCACGGCGTGTCGGCGACGAAGCGCTTGCCCACCAGGCGCTGCAGTTGCTGCTGGGCGTCCTGCACGGCTTCGGGCTGGATCCGGGTGTCCTTGATCTTGCGCGCCGCCGCCGCGTACTCGGCCAGGATCGCGGCGGCCAGCCGCGCGACCTCGCTGGCGATCAGCGTGAGGCGGCCGCGCCCCTCCTCCAGCCGGCGCTTGAAGGCGGTTTCGTCGGCGGGCAGCGGCGCCTGCAGGAAGGCGCGGTCCAGCGCCACCTCGATGATCTGCGCGCGCAGCTCCTCCATCGTGCCCAGCGGCATGTAGGCCACGGCCATCTTCTGCAGGTCGGGGATGTTCTTTTCCAGGTACTTCAGCGCGTCCTTGAGCTGCAGCGCGACCAGCCGCCGCAGGCCCGCGCGGTGCCTGCCGGCCGCGACCTCGGGCTCGTCGAAGACCTCGATGGTCACCGCATCGCCGGCGTCCACCAGCGCGGGAAAGCCCACCAGCGACTGGCTGCCGCGCCGCACCTCCATCAGCTCGGGCAGTTCGCCGAAGGTCCAGGCGGTGTGGCGCTGCGCCGCGGCCGCCGGCGCGCTGCCTTCCTGCGCGGCGGGCGCACGCCGCGTGCCGGCCGGCGCCTCGGCCTGCGGCGCCGGCGCGGCCTGCTTCGCCACCTTCAACCCCGCCAGCGCCTGGAAGGCGCCGCGCGCCTGCGCGCCGAGCTCGGCCTTGAGCGCGCCGAGGTTGCGCCCCATGCCGAGCTGGCGGCCATGTTCGTCCACCACCCGCAGGTTCATGAACAGGTGGGCGGGGAGCATGTCCAGCTTGAAGTCGGTGCGCTTGACGTCCAGGCTGGTGATCTCGCGCACCCGCCTGAGCAGCGCGTCGGTCAGCGCGCCGTGGCCGAAGGCTTCCGGCGTGCCCAGCGCCTCGGCCAGGCGCGCCGCCGACTCGGGCAGCGGCACGAAGCGCGCGCGGGGCTTCTGCGGCAGGCTCTTGAGCAGCGCCTGGATCTTGTCCTTGAGCATGCCGGGCACCAGCCACTCGCAGCGCTCCTCGCTCACCTGGTTGAGCACGAACAGCGGCACGGCGACGGTGAGCCCGTCCTTCGCGTCACCCGGCGCGTGCAAGTAGGTCGCCGCGCAGTCCACGCCGCCGAGCTTGACCGTGGGCGGGAAGGATTGCGCGGTGATGCCCGCCGCCTGGTGGCGCATCAGCTCCTCGCGCGTGAGGTGCAAGAGGCGCGGGTTGTCCTTCGACGCGCTGCGCCACCAGTGCTCGAACACCAGCCCGCTGGCCACGTCCTGCGGCACCTGGGCGTCGTAGAAGGCGTGGATCAGCGCGTCGTCGACCAGCACGTCCTGCCGGCGCGACTTGTGCTCCAGCGCCTCGACCTCGCGCACCAGTTTGCGGTTGGCGGCGAGGAAGGGCAGCCTGCTCTCCCACTGGCCGGCGACGAGCGCCTCGCGGATGAAGATGTCGCGCGCCGCCGCGGGATCGACCTTGGCGAAGTCCACGCGCCGGCCGCTGTAGATCACCAGGCCGTAGAGCGTGGCGCGCTCGAAGGCGGCGACGCGCGCATCCTTCTTCTCCCAGTGCGGGTCGAGCAGCTGCTTCTTGAGCAGGTGGCCCGCGACTTCCTCGATCCATTGCGGCTCGATGTTGGCGATGCCGCGGCCGAACAGGCGCGTGGTCTCGACCAGTTCCGCGCACACGATCCAGCGCCCGGGGCGCTTGCGCAGGTGGGCGCCGGGGTGGCGATGGAACTTGATGCCGCGCGCGCCGAGGTATTCGGAAGCCTGTCCTGAGCCTGTCGAAGGATCGTCCATCTTCCAGCCGATGTTGCCCAGCAGGCCGGCCAGCATGGACTTGTGGACCTGCTCGTAGCTCGCCGGCTGGCCGTTGATCTTCCACTGGTGCTCGGTCACCACCGTGAGCAGCTGCGAATGGATGTCGCGCCATTCGCGCACGCGGCGCACGTTGACGAAGTTCTGGCGCAGGAGCTGCTCGTACTGGCGGTTGCTGAGCTTGTGGCTCGGCGCCGCGGCCTCCGCCGCGACGGGCGCGGCGGGCGCCATGCGCTGCGCGACCGGCAGCACCGCCGCGCTCGCGCGCTTCGGCCCGCCGGTGTGCGCCTGCATCTGCCTGCGGGTCGCCGGCGCGTGGCCGCCGCGCGCATCGTGCAGCCACTTCCACAGCGCGAGGTAGCCGCTGAACTCGCTCTTCTCGTCGTCGAACTTGGCATGCGCCTGGTCGGCCTGCTGCTGCGCCTCCATCGGGCGGTCGCGTACGTCCTGCACGCTCAGCGCGCTGGCGATCACCAGCACCTCGTCGAGCGCGCCGCGCGTGCGCGCCTCCAGGATCATGCGGCCCACGCGCGGGTCCAGCGGCAGCTTCGCGAGCTCGCGCCCGACCTCGGTGAGTTCGTTGGCCTCGTCCACCGCGCCGAGTTCCTGCAGCAGCTGGTAGCCGTCGGCGATGGCGCGGCGCTGCGGCGGCTCCAGGAAGGGGAAGCGCTCCACGTCGCCCAGGTGCAGCGCCTTCATGCGCAGGATCACGCCCGCCAGCGAGGAGCGCAGGATCTCCGGGTCGGTGAAGCGCGGCCGGCCGGCGAAGTCCTTCTCGTCGTACAGGCGGATGCAGATGCCGTTGGCCACGCGCCCGCAGCGCCCGGCGCGCTGGTTGGCCGCCGCCTGGCTGATCGGCTCCACCAGCAGCTGCTCGACCTTGCTGCGGAAGCTGTAGCGCTTCACGCGCGCGGTGCCGGCGTCGATCACGTAGCGGATGCCCGGCACGGTGAGCGAGGTCTCGGCCACGTTGGTCGCGAGCACGATGCGCCGGCCGGTGTGGCCGTCGAAGATGCGCTCCTGCTCGGCCTGCGAGAGCCGCGCGAACAGCGGCAGCACCTCGGCGCTGCGCATCACGGGCTGGTGCGCCAGGTGCTTGCGCAGGTGGTCGGCCGCCTCGCGGATCTCGCGCTCGCCGGGCAGGAAGACCAGGATGTCGCCCGACTGGCGCGGGTCCTGCCACAACTCGTCGACCGCGTCGGCGATGGCGTCGTTGAGCCCGTAGTCGCGCGAATCCTCGAAGGGGCGCCAGCGCTGCTCCACGGGAAAGGTGCGCCCCGAGACGTAGATCACCGGCGCCTTGCCCTTCGAAGACGCGAAGTGCTCGGCGAAGCGGTCGGCATCGATGGTCGCCGAGGTCACGATCACCTTCAGGTCCGGCCGCCTCGGCAGGATCTCGCGCAGGTAGCCCAGCAAGAAGTCGATGTTCAGCGAGCGCTCGTGCGCCTCGTCGATGATCAGCGTGTCGTAGGCCTTGAGCAGCGGGTCGGTCTGCGTCTCCGCCAGCAGGATGCCGTCGGTCATCAGCTTGACCGAGGCATCGCGCGACAGCCGGTCCTGGAAGCGCACCTTGTAGCCCACCACTTCGCCCAGCGGCGTCTTCAGCTCCTCGGCGATGCGCTTGGCGACCGAACTCGCGGCGATGCGGCGCGGCTGGGTGTGGCCGATCAGCCGTCCCCTGCCGGCGGCCGCGCTGGCCTTGCCCCGCCCCAGCATCAGCGCGATCTTCGGCAGCTGCGTCGTCTTGCCCGAACCGGTCTCGCCGCAGACGATCACCACCTGGTGCTGGCGGATCGCGTCCGCGATCTCGTCGCGCTTGCCGGAGACGGGCAGCGTGTCGGGAAAGTCGATGCGAAGCGGCGCGCGTGCGGGAGCGGTCGTCGAAGTGGGCGGCAAAGGCGCGGAGCCGATCGTGGAAGACATAGAGGGCCGCATTATCCGAGCCGGGCGTTGGCCGCATGCAACGCTGCACCCGAAAGCCCCGTGCAGCACTGGTCAGGCCACCGCCCCTGGCCGGGCACCACCGGCGGAAGGCGCCACTTCGTGGAAAAATAGCGCGCCCCAGCCCTGCCCGCCTCACGGCCTCCACCCTGTCTCGCCCCTCGCCCGCCCTCATGTCCACCGTCTTCAATTTCACCTTCGTCCCCTGGTTCCGCTCGGTGGCGCCCTACATCCACATGCACCGGGGCAAAACCTTCGTGGTGGCGATGGCGGGCGAGGCGATCGCGGCGGGCAAGCTGCAGAACATCGCGCAGGACCTGGCGCTGATCCAGTCGATGGGCGTGAAGATCGTGCTGGTGCACGGCTTCCGCCCGCAGGTCAACGAACAGCTGCGCGCCAAGGGCCACGAGGCGAAGTACTCGCACGGCATGCGCATCACCGACGAGGTGGCGCTGGACTGCGCCCAGGAAGCCGCCGGCCAGCTGCGCTACGAGATCGAGGCCGCCTTCAGCCAGGGCCTGCCCAACACGCCGATGGCCGGCTCCACCGTGCGCATGATCTCGGGCAACTTCATCACCGCCCGGCCCGTGGGCGTGGTCGACGGCGTCGACTTCCAGCATTCGGGCCTGGTGCGCAAGGTCGACGCCACCGGCATCCGCCGTGCGCTGGATTTCGGCGCGATGGTACTGCTGTCGCCCTTCGGCTTCTCGCCCACCGGCGAGGCCTTCAACCTCACGATGGAAGAGGTGGCGACCAGCGTCGCGATCTCGATCCAGGCCGACAAGCTGATCTTCCTGACCGAGATCCCCGGCATCCCGCTGGACATCGCCCGGCCGGTGAGCGAGGACAACCCGATCGACACCGAATTGCCCCTGGACACCGCCCGCAAGCTGCTGGCCGGCCTGCCGGCGCCGCAGCGCCCGACCGACACCGCCTTCTACCTGCAGCACTGCGTGAAGGCCTGCGCGGCCGGCGTGGAGCGCAACCACATCCTGCCCTTTGCGGTCGACGGCTCGCTGCTGCTGGAGATCTACGTGCACGACGGCATCGGCACCATGGTGGTGGACGAGAAGCTCGAATCGCTGCGCGAGGCCACGGTGGACGACATCGGCGGCATCCTGCAGCTCATCGAGCCCTTCGAGCGCGACGGCACGCTGGTCAAGCGCGACCGCACCGAGATCGAGCGCGACATCGGCCACTACACGGTGATCGAGCACGACGGCGTGATCTTCGGCTGCGCGGCGCTCTACCCCTATCCGGAGGCCAGGACCGCCGAGATGGCGGCACTCACGGTGTCGCCCCAGTCGCAGTCGCAGGGCGACGGCGAGAAGATCCTCAAGCGCGTCGAGCACCGCGCGCGCGCGGCGGGGCTGGAGAGCATCTTCGTGCTCACCACGCGCACCATGCACTGGTTCCTCAAGCGCGGCTTCCAGCAGGTCAACCCCGAATGGCTGCCCGAGGCGCGCAAGCGCAAGTACAACTGGGACCGGCGCAGCCAGGTCCTGGTGAAGAAGCTCTGAAATGAAACGACCCCCACGCTTCCCCGCTTCGCGAGGTCCGCTGCCCCCCAAGGGGGTGCGTCAGTGCCTTCGGGCGGCCGGGCGCCACTGACATGACCCTTGCCACCGCCCTCATGTTCTGCGTCGTCGCGCTGGCGGCGATCGCCACCCCCGGCCCCACCATGCTGCTGGCGCTGAACAACGGCTCGCGCCTGGGCGTGCGACGCGCGCTGCCCGGCATGGCCGGCGCGATGCTGTCCGACTTCGTGCTCGTCGGCGCCGTGGCCGCCGGCCTGGGCGCGCTGCTGGCCGCCTCGGAGTTCTGGTTCTCGGTGCTCAAGTGGGTCGGGGCCGCCTACCTCGCGTGGCTGGGCATCCGCATGCTGCGCTCGGGCGGGCACACCGACCTGCGCGCCGCCGCGGCCGCCGGGGGCGCGCCCGAGGCCGACGGCTGGCGCGTCTTCAGCCGCTGCTTCCTGGTGGCCGTGACCAACCCCAAGGGCTACCTGTTCTGCTCGGCGCTGCTGCCGCAGTTCATCGACCCCGCCGCCGCCCAGGCGCCGCAGTACGTCGTGCTGGCCCTGCTGTTCGCCGGGCTCGACCTGCTGATGATGCTGGTCTACGCCTTCGTCGGCGCGCATGCGGTGCGGCTGCTGCGCGCCTCGGCCATGCGCTGGCTCGACCGGGCCTGCGGGGCCATGCTGCTGGCCCTGGCCGGCTCATTGGCCTTCTACCGCCGAAGCAGCCCCTGAAATGGGCGCCGGCCGCCGGGCATCTCACGGATAATCGACGGCCATGAATCCCCTGCTCGCCAAGCTGCAGCCCTACCCTTTCGAACGGCTCCGGCAACTCTTCGCGGGCGTCGCGCCGGACGCCGCGCACACGCCCATCAGCCTGGGCATCGGTGAGCCCAAGCACCCGACCCCGCCCTTCATCAAGGACGCACTGAGCGCGGGCCTGGGCGCGCTGGCCACCTATCCGGCCACCGCGGGCGACCTGGCGCTGCGCGGCGCCTTCACCGGCTGGCTGCACCGGCGCTACGGCCTGACGCTGGATCCGGCCACGCAGGTGCTGCCGGTCAACGGCTCGCGCGAGGCGCTGTTCGCGCTCGCCCAGACCGTGGTGGACGGCACCCGCTCGCCGGCGCCGGTGGTGATCTCGCCCAATCCCTTCTATCAGATCTACGAGGGCGCGGCGCTGCTGGCGGGCGCCGAGACCTGGTACGCGCCCAGCGATCCGGCACGCAATTTCGCGGTCGACTGGGACAGCGTGCCCGAGGAGATCTGGGCGCGCACCCAGCTCGTGTACGTCTGCTCGCCCGGCAACCCGACCGGCGCCGTGATGTCGCTGGACGAATGGGGCAAGCTGTTCAGGCTGTCCGACCGGCACGGCTTCGTGATCGCCTCGGACGAGTGCTACAGCGAGATCTACTTCCGCGACGAGCCGCCGCTGGGCGGCCTGGAAGCGGCCGACTACCTGGGACGCAGCGATTTCCGCCGCCTGGTCGCGCTGACCTCCCTGTCCAAGCGCAGCAACGTGCCCGGCCTGCGCAGCGGCTTCGTGGCGGGCGACGCGAACATCCTCAAGAGCTTCCTGCTCTACCGCACCTACCACGGCAGCGCGATGAGCGGATCGGTGGCGGCGGCCAGCATCGCCGCCTGGGGCGACGAGACCCACGTGGTGGACAACCGCATGCAGTACCGCACCAAGTTCGCCACGGTCACGCCGATGCTGGCCGAGGTGCTCGACGTGCGCCTGCCCGACGCCAGCTTCTACCTCTGGGCCGGCGTGCCGCCGGCCTGGGACGGCGACGACACCGCCTTCGCCCGCGCGCTCTACGCTCAATACAATGTCACGGTGCTGCCGGGCAGCTACCTGGCGCGCGAATCGCAGGGCCGCAACCCCGGCCGCGGGCGCATCCGCATGGCGCTGGTGGCCGACACGGCCGAGTGCACGGAAGCCGCCCGCCGCATCATTGAATTCGTCCGGCATGCAACGCCCTGATGCCCGGCGCTTCATTTCCTCAGCCCTTGTTTTTCTTCTGATCCCATGACCCAACAACTGCAACAGACCATCGACGCCGCGTGGGAAGACCGCGCCAACCTCTCCCCCGCCAAGGCGCCCAAGGAAGTGGTCGATGCGGTCGAGCACGTCATCGCCGAGCTCAACAACGGCCACCTGCGCGTGGCCACGCGCGAGGCCGTGGGCCAGTGGACGGTGCACCAGTGGATCAAGAAGGCGGTGCTGCTGTCCTTCCGCCTGAAGGACAACGAGCAGATCCAGGCCGGCGCGCTGGGCTTCTACGACAAGGTGCCGACCAAGTTCTCCCATCTGTCGGCCAATGAGCTCAAGGAATCCGGCGTGCGCATCGTGCCGCCCGCCGTGGCGCGCCGCGGCAGCTTCATCGCCAAGGGCGCGATCCTGATGCCCAGCTACGTGAACATCGGCGCCTACGTGGGCGAAGGCACCATGGTCGACACCTGGGCCACCGTCGGCTCGTGCGCGCAGATCGGCGCCAACGTGCACCTGTCGGGCGGCGTGGGCATCGGCGGCGTGCTGGAGCCGCTGCAGGCCGGCCCCACCATCATCGAGGACAACTGCTTCATCGGCGCGCGCTCCGAGGTGGTCGAAGGCGTGGTGATCGAGGAGAACTCGGTGCTCTCCATGGGCGTGTACATCGGCCAGAGCACCCCGATCTACGACCGCACCACCGGCGAGGTGAGCTACGGGCGCGTGCCCGCGGGCTCGGTGGTGATCAGCGGCACGCTGCCCAAGGACGGCGGCAAGTACAGCCTGTACGCGGCGATCATCGTCAAGCGGGTCGATGCGCAGACGCGCGCCAAGACCTCGCTGAACGACCTGCTGCGCGACTGAGCGCGGCGCGCAGCACCGCGCCCCGAAGAACATTCACTGCCGGAGGGAACCGATGGGAACGATGGAGCGCATTCTTCGCCTGATGACCGAGCGCAAGGCCTCGGACATCTACCTGTCGGCGCACGCGCCGGCGCAGATCCGCATCAACGGGCAGTGCCTGCCGATCAACCCGCAGGTGCTGCCGCCGGAAGCGCCGCTGGAGCTGCTGCGCGAGGTGGTGCACGAAAGCCGCATCGCCGAGCTGGAGCGCACCGGCGAGCTCAACATGGCGATCGCGCTGGAAGGCGCCGGCAACTTCCGCATCAGCGCGATGCGCCAGCGCGGCACCTATGCCGTGGTGGTGCGCCACATCGCCTCGGTCATCCCGTCCTTCGGCGAGCTGAACCTGCCGGAGGTGCTCAAGACGCTGATCATGGAAAAGCGCGGGCTCATCCTGATGGTGGGCGCCACCGGCGCGGGCAAGTCGACCACGCTCGCGTCGATGCTCGACTACCGCAACGAGAACGCCTCGGGCCACATCCTCACCGTCGAAGAGCCGATCGAGTTCACCTACGTCAACAAGCGCTCGCTGGTGAACCAGCGCGACGTGGGCAGCGACACCCAGTCGCTGCAGACGGCGCTCAAGAACGCGCTGCGCCAGGCGCCCGACGTGATCCAGATCGGCGAGATCCGCGACCGCGAGACCATGACCGCGGCCATCGCCTACGCGCAATCGGGCCACCTGTGCGTGGCCACGCTGCACGCCAACAACGCCTACCGCGCGCTCAACCGCATCCTGAGCTTCTACCCGGTCGAGGTGCGGCCCACGCTGCTCAACGACCTGGCCGGCGCCCTGCGCGCGATCATCGCGCAGCGGCTGATGCGCACGCCGCGCGGCTCGCGCCTGCCGGCCGTGGAGGTGCTGCTGAACACCGCGCTGGTCACCGAGCTCATCGAGAAGGGTGACTTCTCCGCCGTCAAGGAGGCGATGGAGCAGTCGCTCGCCGAAGGCTCGCAGACCTTCGAGGAAGACATCGCTCGCCTGATCCTGGAAGAGCGCATCACCCGCGAGGAAGGCCTGGCCCAGGCCGACTCGCCGACCAACCTGCTGTGGCGCCTGCAGAACCGCAACGCGCCTGCCGCCCGCGCCGACGAGCGCGTGCTCGCGCCGCAGATCGAGGCACCGAGCTTCACCGACATCACGCTCGACGTGCACCACTGAATCCCTTTTTCCGCCGAATGTCCCGCACGCTGCAACTCGCCGAACACCTGATCTCCCGTCCCTCGGTCACCCCCGACGACGCGGACTGCCAGCGGATCCTCGGCGAGCGGCTCGCGGCCCTGGGTTTCGCGCTGGAGTCCATCGAGAGCGGACCGGCGGACTTCCGGGTGACCAACCTCTGGGCCGTGCGCCGCGGCGCCGGGGCGCACAGCCGCACCATGGTGTTTGCCGGCCATACCGACGTGGTGCCCACCGGCCCGCTCGACCAGTGGCACAGCCACCCGTTCACACCCACGCACCGCGACGGCCGCCTGTACGGCCGGGGCGCCTGCGACATGAAGAGCTCGCTGGCCGCCTTCGTGGTGGCGATCGAGGAATTCCTCGCCGCCACGCCCGATCCGCGGCTCACGCTGGCGCTGCTGCTCACCAGCGACGAGGAAGGTCCGGGCGTGGACGGCACCGTGGTGGTGTGCAACCGCCTGGCCGCGCGCGGCGAGCGGCTGGACTACTGCATCGTCGGCGAGCCCACCTCGGTCGAGCGCTGCGGCGACATGATCAAGAACGGCCGCCGCGGCACCATGAGCGGCCGGCTCACCGTCAACGGCGTGCAGGGCCACATCGCCTACCCGCACCTGGCGAAGAACCCCGTGCACGACTTCGCGCCCGCGCTGGCCGAGCTGGCCGCGATCAACGCCGCCGGCGGCTGGGACGCGGGCAACGCCTTCTTCCAGCCCACGAGCTGGCAGATCAGCAATTTCCACGCCGGCACCGGCGCGAGCAACGTGATCCCGGGCAGCGCGGTGGTCGACTTCAACTTCCGCTTCTCGACCGAATCGACGCCCGAATCGCTGCAGCAGCGCGTGCAGGCGGTGCTCGACGCGCACGGCCTGGACTACACCCTGGCCTGGACCATCGGCGGCCTGCCCTTCCTCACGCCCCCCGGCGAACTGGTGGCGGCGGTACAGTCGGCGATCCGCGACGAGACCGGCATCGAGACCGAGCTGTCCACCAGCGGCGGCACCAGCGACGCGCGCTTCATCGCCAAGGTGTGTGCGCAGGTGGTGGAGCTGGGCCCCGTGAACGCGAGCATCCACAAGATCGACGAGCACATCGAGGTGGCGGAGATCGAGACGCTCAAGAACATCTACCGCCGCGCCCTGGAGCGGCTCGAGGCGCTGCAGGGCGCCTGAACCGCCCGGACACCGGGACGCACCCCCGTGGTGCCCCATGGAACGACCCACCCACATGAGCACCGTCATCGAACTGATCGAGACCAGCGCCCGCCGGCTGGAGCAAGCCGGCGTCGCCTTCGGCCACGGCACCGCCAACGCCTTCGACGAGGCGGCCTGGCTCGTGCTGTGGCGCCTGGGCCTGCCGCTGGACGGACTCGACGATGCTGCCGACCGGCCGGTCTCGCCCGCGGACGCCGCACGGGTGGACGCGCTGCTCGGCGAGCGCATCGCCAGCCGCCGGCCCGCCGCCTACCTCACGCGCGAGGCCTGGCTGCAGGGCGTGCCCTTCTACGTGGACGAGCGCGCCATCGTGCCCCGCAGCTTCATCGCCGAACTCCTGGCCGACGGCAGCATCGACCCCTGGCTCGGCACGCACACGCGGCGCGTGCTCGACCTGTGCACCGGCAACGGCAGCCTCGCCGTGCTGGCGGCGATGGCCTGGCCGGAAGTCGCGGTCGACGCCGCCGACCTGTCGAGCGAGGCGCTCGAGGTCGCCGCCATCAACGTCACGCGCCACGGGCTCGACGCGCGCATCGCGCTGCACCGCTCCGACGGCCTGGCCGCCCTGCCCGGCCCCTACGACCTGATCTTGTGCAACCCGCCCTACGTCAACGCCGCGAGCATGGCGGCGCTGCCGCCCGAGTACCGCGCCGAGCCCGAACTGGCGCTGGCCGGCGGTGCGGACGGCATGGACTTCGTGCGCCGCCTGCTCACCGACGCCCCGGCGCGGATGAGCGAAGATGCGGTCCTGGTGCTGGAAATCGGCCACGAGCGCGCCCATTTCGAAGCCGCCTTTCCCAGGCTGGAGGCCGTATGGCTGGAGACCAGCGCGGGCGATGACCTGGTGCTGCTGCTCACGCGGGAAGCGCTCGCCGCGCAGACACCGCCATGAACCCGATCGCCGCGAGCCTTCCCCTGGTGCGAAGTCGGCGCTGAACGCGACGCCCCCACCTTCCTGCGCGGGCCGCACGGCCGCCCGCGCACCCGATGCCGCGCATGCTTCGCAGGAAGCACGCGCCCAACCGATTCGCTTGTCATGATCCAACTCAAGAACGTCATCCTGCGCCGCAGCGCCAAAGTGCTGCTCGACGGCGCCACCGTCACCCTCAACCCCGGCGAGAAGGTCGGCCTGATCGGCCGCAACGGCGCCGGCAAGTCCACGCTGTTCGCGCTGTTCAACGGCACGCTGCACGAGGACGGCGGCGATTTCTCGCTGCCGCGCCACTGGCGCCTGGCGCAAGTGGCGCAGAACATGCCCGAGACCGACGAGCCCGCGACCGACTTCGTCGTCGCCGGCGACACGCGGCTGGTCGAGCTGCGCGCCGCGCTGGCGCTGGCCGAGGCCGCGCACGCCGCCGACCCGGACGACGCCGAGGCCGGCATGGCGCTGGCGCACGCCTACACCGACCTGGCCGACGCCGGCGAGCACGACGCCGTGCCGCGCGCCCAGGCCCTGATCCTGGGCCTGGGCTTCAAGCCGCACGAGCTCGACCAGCCGGTGGACAGCTTCTCCGGCGGCTGGCGCATGCGCCTGCAGCTCGCGCGCGCGCTCATGTGCCCGAGCGACCTGCTGCTGCTGGACGAGCCGACCAACCACCTGGACCTGGATGCGCTGGTCTGGCTCGAAAGCTGGCTGCAGAAATACCAAGGCACGATGATCGTGATCAGCCACGACCGCGAGTTCCTCGATGCGGTCACCGACGTCACCCTGCACATCGAACACGCGAAGCTGACGCGCTACGGCGGCAACTACAGCACTTTCGAGACCTTGCGCGCGCAGCAGATGGAGCTGCAGCAGACCGCCTACGCCAAGCAGCAGGACAAGATCGCGCACCTGCAGAAGTTCATCGACCGCTTCAAGGCCAAGGCGAGCAAGGCCAAGCAGGCGCAAAGCCGGGTCAAGGCCCTGGAGCGCATGGAGAAGGTCGCGCCGCTGCTGGCCGAGGCCGACTTCAGCTTCGAGTTCAAGGAGCCGGCCAACCTGCCCAACCCGATGCTCACCATCGGCGACGCGAGCTTCGGCTACCTGCAGGAGGACGCCCCGCCCAAGGTCATCCTCGCGGGCGTGAGCCGCTCCGTGCTGGCCGGCCAGCGCATCGGCATCCTGGGCGCCAACGGCCAGGGCAAGTCGACCCTGGTGAAGACCATCGCGCACGAGATGCGCGCGCTCGCCGGCACCGTCACCGAAGGCAAGGGCCTGCGCATCGGCTACTTCGCGCAGCAGGAACTCGATGTGCTGCGCCCGCAGGACAACCCGCTGGAACACATGGTGCGCCTGGCGCGCGAGCTCGGCACGGCGGCGAAGGAGCGCAGCGGCGAGCAGGACCTGCGCGGCTTCCTGGGCAGCTTCAACTTCTCCGGCGACATGGTCAAGCAGTCCGTCGGCACCATGAGCGGCGGCGAGAAGGCGCGCCTGGTGCTGGCCATGATGGTCTGGCAACGCCCCAACCTGCTGCTGCTGGACGAGCCGACCAACCACCTCGACCTCGCCACACGCGAGGCGCTGTCGGTGGCACTGAACGAGTTCGAGGGCACGCTGATGCTGGTGAGCCACGACCGCGCGCTGCTGCGCGCCGTGTGCGACGAGTTCTGGCTGGTGGGCCGCGGCGCGGTGAAGGACTTCGACGGCGACCTGGACGACTACCAGCGCTACCTGCTCGAGGAAGCCCGCCGGCTGCGCGAGCTGGCACGTGAAGCGGCCGCACCGCCGGCGGTGGAGATCGCCGCGCCGGCCGATCCTCGGGCCCAGCGCCAGCGCGACGCGAAGAGCCGGCAGCAACTGAACGACCAGGCGAAGCCCCTGCGCAAGGAGATCGCACAGATCGACACCCGGCTGGCCCAGGCGGCCCGGGAGAAGAGCGCATTCGAGTCGAACCTGGCCGCCCCGCTGGCGCCCGCCGAGATCGCGGAGGCCGGCAAGCGCCTGAAGGCGCTCAACGACGAGATCGCACAGCTCGAGGAGCGCTGGCTCGCGCTGTCGGACCAGCTCGAAGCCCTCGGCTAGCCACCGGGATTTCGACCGAGGGGGCTGCACAGCCTGCTAAGCTGCCGCGATGCCATCCGCCATCGAGCTTGCCCAGGGCGACCCGGCCCTGCTCGCCGCGATCCAGCGCAGCCGCCGGCTGCTGGGCCGCAGGGCGCTCGCGGCCGCAGCGGCCAGCACCCTGCCGGTGCCCGGCCTGGACTGGGCGGCCGACGCCGCGCTGCTGGCACGCCTGGTGCCGCAGATCAGCGCCGAGTTCGGCCTGTCGGTCACCCAGATTGCCGGCCTGGCACCGCCCCACCGCGACCGCATCCACAAGGCCGCGACCGCCGCAGGGGCGTTGCTGGTCGGCAAGCTCGTGACGCGCGAGCTGCTGATCGCGCTGGCCCGCCACGCCGGCATCAAGCTCACCGCCAAGCAGGTCGCCAAGTACGTCCCGCTGGCCGGCCAGGTGGTGTCCGCCGCACTCGGCTATGCGGCCCTGCGGGCGCTGGGCGAGCACCACATCAAGGACTGCGTGCGCGTGGCGCGCACCGCACAGCACCTCCTGCCTGCGCCGCCCCCCGCGCCTGCAGACCACGGCGAACGCGGCCTCGTTCCTGCCTGGCGCCGCCTCTACTCTCGCTGAGTTGCCGCTGCACCTGCCTCGATGCGCGCCGGCACCTTTCCCCGGGAGCGACACCACCGCGACAGACCCCTCCGGCTCCCGGGTCCCGAAATGTGAAATACTGTGCCCCACCGGGACTGCATTCCCGGGCAGCAAAACGACATCGAGTGAGCGAGGGACGCATGATCATGAGGGGGCACGGCGTATGACCGAGAAAGAACTGGCGGCATCGATCGAGCGGCTCATGAACTGGGTCGACTACTACCTGCATTGCGAGCTCGACGAGGAATACCAGCACGACAAACCCGCCACCGCGCGCCGGCAGCTCGAGGCGGCCCTGCGCGAAGAATTGCTGCGCGCGAGCGCCGTCGGACTGGTGTCGTCGATCGCCTCTTCGGCGTCCGCGCCGGACCCGGATGCCAACCGCTGACCGGCGAACAGGCAAAGAAAAAGCTCCCTCAAGGGAGCTTTTTTCATGGGTGTTCCAGGGTGGAAACTGGTAGGACGTATAGGATTCGAACCTATGACCAACGGATTAAAAGTCCGCTGCTCTACCAACTGAGCTAACGTCCCCCGCCTTGTTCGGCAAAGCCGGAAATTATAGCGTCACCCGCTGGCGATCCGGTCGAGCACCCAGCCGGCCGCGCACTGGCCGAAGGTGGCGGTGACGGCCACCACCGAGCCGTAGCCATGGCAGTTGAGCGAGCCGTCGCCTTCGACCGCGCACGACGCATCCGGCGGCGCGACGCTCTCGCGGCTGAAGACGCAGGACACGCCGATGCGGCGGCCTTCGCGCGGCGCGCCGTGCCCCTTGCGCAGGCGCTGGCGCAGCTGCGCCAGCAGCGGATCGTGCGTCGCCTGCGCGATGTCGTCGATCTCCACGCGATGGGCGTGGCGCTTGCCGCCGGCAGCGCCCGCGGTCACGAAGGTCCTGCCGGACTGCCGCGCCCATTGCGCCATCGCCAGCTTTGCGCGTACCTGGTCGCAGGCATCGATCACGGCCGTCACCGGGCCCAGCGCCTGCTCCGCCTGTGCCAGCAACGCCGACCAGTTGTCGGGCTCGACGAACTCGTCCAGCGGCAGCACCCGGCAGCCGGGATGAATGTGTGCGATGCGCTCGCGCATGGCCTCGACCTTGGCCTGCCCGATGGTGTCGTCGAGCGCATGGATCTGCCGGTTGATGTTCGATTCGGCGACGTGGTCGAGGTCCACCAGCGTCAGCCGCCCGACGCCGCTGCGGGCCAGGGCTTCGACCGCCCACGAACCGACCCCGCCGATGCCGGCCACCAGCACGTGCGCCGCACGGATGCGGGATGCGCCCGGCACGCCGTAGAGCCGCTCCAGGCCGCCGAAGCGGCGAGCCGGGTCGGCGGACGTCGGCTCGGCAGCGGAGAGAACCGGGTCCAAGAGCCTGGGGCGCTGCGTCAGCGCAGGCGCGACAGCCGCTCGCGCCCGGCCTGGGCCGCTTCGGACTGCGGATAGGCCTTCACGAGGTCTTCCAGCGTGCGGCGCGCCGCGCGCGTGTCCTTGAGCTCGATCTGGCAGTTGGCGATCGACAGCACCGCCTCCGGTGCCTTCTCGTGCTCCGGCGCGAGCGAGAGCATCGAGCGGAAGTTCGCGATCGCCTCGTTGTAGTTGCGCGTGGCGTACTGCGCATTGCCCAGCCAGAACAGGGCCGAGGGGTTGTAGCCGCTTTGCGGGTAGCGCTTGACGAAATCGGCGAACGCGGTCTGCGCCTGGGCGAACTGCCCGGCGCGGAAGATGCCCAGGGCAGCGTCGAAGTCTGATTTTTCCTTGGGGTCGGCCATGAACTCGCGCCCATCGACCGCCACCTGGGAAGGCTCGTCCTGCTTGAGCCGGCCGTCGATGTCGACCTGCCGCTGCTGCAGTTCGGACAGCGTGCGCGTGAGTTCCTCGTTCTGGCCGGTCATGCGCGCCAGCTCGCCGCGCACGCCGTCGATCTGCTGCTGCAGTTCGACCAGGCTGCGGCGCAACTGGGCATTGTCCTCGGTCAGGCGCTGCGTCGTGCTCTCGGACTGGGTGCGCATGGTTTCCACACGCTGGCGCAGGTCGAGGATGGCGCGGCGCGCCTCGTCGTCCTCGAACAGCGCCGCCTGCGCACCCAGCGAGGTGCCGAGGACGGCGGCGGCCACCGCCGCCCGCCGCAAGGAAGCCATGGCGATCATCAGCGGTAGACGATCTCGGCGCGGCGGTTCTGCGCCCACGCGTCCTCACCCACGCCCTGTGCGGCGGGCTTTTCCTTGCCGAAGCTCACCGCCTCGACCTGGCTGTCGCTCACGCCCAGCAGGCTGAGCGCGCGGCGCACCGCTTCGGAGCGCTTCTGGCCGAGTGCCAGGTTGTATTCGCGTCCGCCCCGCTCGTCGGTGTGGCCCTCGATGGCGATCCGGCGCGAGGTATTGGCATTGAGGAAGCGCGCATGCCCGTCGATCAGCGTCTGGAATTCCGGCTTGATGGTGTAGCTGTCGAAGTCGAAATAGACGATGCGCGCCACCCCGACCGGCCCTTGCGCCGTCTGGGCGCTCTGGTCGATCGTCACGGGCGCCACGCCGCTGGCCGCGCCGCCGGGGCCGGTCTGACCCGTGCCCGCACCGCGGTCGGACACCGGCGTTTCGTTGAGCTTGGTGCCCGACGAGCATCCGGCGATCAGTGCCACGATGGCCAGCGAATAAATCGTACGTTTCAACATGTCGAACTCCTCAGGTTAATCATTGATCATTGCTTTTGAAACGGACCCCAGTCCGGTTCGCGGATGTCTCCCGCCTGCCCTGCCAGCCGGGCCTTGATCCTGCCGTCCAGCGTCGTGGTCATCAGCGCCTCGCGTCCCTGCAATCGCGTGGCGTAGACGAGCAGCTTGCTGTTGGGCGCGAAGCTCGGATTCTCGTCGGCCGTGGTATCGGTGATGGCATTCACACTGCCCGTGGCCAACTCCATCACGTGGAGTTTGAAGGCACCGCCCACTCGCGAGATGTAGGCCAACCACCGGCCATCGGGGCTGATCGACGGAGAAATGTTGTAGGACCCGCTGAAGGTCACGCGGGTCGGCGCCCCGCCGCTGGCCGACATGCGGTAGATCTGCGGCGCGCCGCCGCGGTCGCTCACGAAATAGATGGTGCTGCCGTCGGCCGAGTACACCGGCTCGGTGTCGATGCTGTTGCTCTGGGTCAGCCGGCGCGGTTCGCCGCCGGCCGCGGGAATGGTGAACAGCTGCGAGCCGCCGTCGCGGCTGAGCGTGACGGCCAGCGAGCCGCCGTCCGGCGCCCAGGCTGGCGCGCTGTTGGAGCCGCGGAAATTCGCCAGCAGCCGCCGCTGGCCGCTGGCCACCGTGTGGACGTACACCACCGGCTTGCGCGATTCGAAGGACACGTAGGCCAGTTGGCCGCCGCTGGCGGACCACACCGGCGAGATGATCGGCTCCGGGCTGGCCAGCGCCGCCTGGGCGTTCTCGCCGTCGGCGTCGGCCACCCACAGGCTGTAGCGGTTGCCGGCCTTGGTGACGTAGGTGATGCGGGTCGAGAAGACGCCCTTGTCGCCGGTCAGCTTCTCGTAGACGTAGTCCGCGATGCGGTGCGAGGCCAGCCGCAGGTCGCCCTGGGGCACCGTGTAGCTCTGGCCGCCGAGGTCCTGCCCGCGCACCACGTCCCACAGGCGAAAGCGCACGTCGAAGCGCCCGTCGCCCAGCCGGCTCACGCTGCCGACCACCAGCGAGTCGGCGGTGCGCTGGCGCCACAGGGCGAGGTCGGGGCGCGAGTTCTCGTCCAGCGCCTGGCCCGAGGCGTCCACGCCGCGGAACTGGCCGCTGCGCTCCAGGTCGGCCTGCACGATCTCCGAGATCTTCTGCGGCGACGCGTCCTGGCCCCTGAACGGCGCGAGCGCGATCGGCAGCTGCGTCAGCCCCACGCCGGACACCTCGACCCGGAACTGGGCGAAGGCAGGAAGGACGGGGGTGGCGGCCAGGGCCGCGATCAGGCTGCGGCGTGCGGGAAACGAGGGGACAGAGGTCGAGGAAAACGCTGGCAAGGGTTTGTTCATGCGGTTCGGAGAGTTTTCCAGGGCGAAAGTTTCCACCAAGCGGAAAGGCCTACATGGTACACATTGCGCCGCGCGGGCCGTCACAAACTGTGTACGTATCGGCGCCGTCCTACGCGCCCTGTGGCGGCCCGTAGAATCCGCCGCCATGCAGCCCCTCCCCGCCGACGCGCCCGCGCGAGCGCCCCTGACTCGCCGGCTCTCCCGGCTCATGACGTGGTTCGGCGGCTCGCGGCGCTGGTGGGCGCTCGGCCTGGCGACCGCCCTGCTCGCCGCCCTGACCGAGCCGCTCATGCCGGCGCTGATGCAGCCGCTGCTCGACCGCGGCTTCACCCAGGGCAGCCTGGCGCTGTGGACCGTGCCGGTGGCGATCATCCTGCTGTTTGCCGTGCGGGGGCTGGCGCAGTTCGTCTCGCAGTACGCCCTGGCCCGCATCGCCAACGAGGGCATGCAGCGGCTGCGGCGCGTGCTCTTCGAGCGCCTGCTCGCGGCGGAACTGGCCCTGTTCTCGCGCCAGTCGGCCAGCGCGCTGTCGAACACGGTCGTGTACGAGGTGCAGACCGGCGCCATGCTGCTGGTGCAGGCGCTGCTGGGCCTGTCGCGCGACGGCTTCACCGTGCTGGCGCTGCTGGCCTACCTGCTCTACCTGAACTGGAAGCTGACGCTGATCGTCGGCCTGCTGGTGCCCGGCGTGGCCTGGATCATGAAGGTGCTGTCCAAGCGGCTGTACCACCTCACCCGGCTGGGCCAGCAGGCCACCGACGAGCTGGCCTACGTGGTGGAAGAGAACGTCCTCGCGCACCGCATGGTGCGCCTGCACGGCGCCGAGGCGGGCCAGGCGGCGCGTTTCGAGCGGCTCAGCCACAGCCTGAACCGGCTGGCGGTGAAGTCCACCATCGCCTCGGCGGCCATGACGCCGCTCACGCAGCTGCTCGCGGCGGTGGCCCTGTCGGTGGTGGTGATGATCGCGCTGTGGCAAAGCGGCGAACAGGGGCTCACGGTGGGCGGCTTCGTCGCCTACATCACGGCCATGCTGATGCTCATCGCGCCGATCCGCCGGCTGGCCGACATGGCCAATCCGATCACGCGCGGGCTGGCCGCGCTCGAGCGCGGGCTGGTGCTGATCGACCACGTGCCCTCCGAAGCCGAGGGCGACGTGGAGACAGGCCGCGCCGAGGGGCGCATCGAGCTGGCCGGCGTCAGCGTGAACTACCGCGACGACGACGAGGCCCGGGCGCTGGACAGGGTGAGCCTGACGATCGCGCCAGGCGAGATCGTGGCGCTGGTCGGCCCCTCGGGCTCGGGCAAGACGACGCTGGTGAACCTGCTGCCGCGCTTCGTGCTGCCGACGCAGGGCCGCATCCTGCTCGACGGCCGCGACACCGCCGAATGGCGCCTGAAGAGCCTGCGCGCGCAGTTCGCGATGGTGAGCCAGGACGTGGTGATGCTCAACGACACGCTGGCCGCCAACGTGGCGCTCGGCGCCGGGATCGACCGCGCACGCGTGATGCGCTGCGTGGAGGCGGCCAACCTCGCAGCGCATGTCGCTGCGCTGCCGGAGGGCATCGACACCGTGCTGGGGCACAACGCCACGCAGCTGTCCGGCGGCCAGCGCCAGCGCCTGGCGATCGCCCGCGCGCTGTACCGCGACGCGCCGATCCTGCTGCTGGACGAAGCCACCTCGGCCCTGGACACCGAATCCGAACGCCTGGTACAGGACGCGCTGCAGCGGCTGATGCAAGGCCGCACCACGCTGATCGTGGCGCACCGCCTCTCGACCATCCAGCATGCCGACCGCATCGTGGTGATGGAGCACGGCCGCATCGCCGAGCAGGGCAGCCATGCGCAGCTCATGACGCTGGACGGGCTCTATGCGCGGCTGCAGGCGAGCGCCACGCGCGCAGCGTCGCCCGCGCCCTGATCAGCGCAGGACGATGTCGTGCATGCCTGGGACGGGTCACACCAGTCATCGCTTGCTCCCGAACTTGGAACCACGGTTCTCTCGCCCGCCCGTCGCCGGAGCACAGCCCTCCTCCAGCGAAGTCAGGCGTAGCTCACCCAACCTCGGAACGCAAAACCCGCATAGAACAGTTGCACGTCGGAAAAGCCGGCGTCGCGCAGCATCGATTCGTCCTGATGAGGCGGGAGAACCGGCAACCGGGATCCGACCGCCTCCGCAGCGGCTCGCGCTTTGGCAGGATCGACACCCGAGGAGGCGACGAAGGCCGCGTAGCGGCGCAGCCATGCGTCCCGTTCACGCGGTGCCTGCGGAAAGCTGAGGTGGACAGCCACAAAGGGCGCCGCGGGACGAAGCCGCCGCCGGATCTCCTCGAGCATCCGGCGCCGCTCCTCCAGGGGTACGAAATGCAGCGTCAGCAGACACGTGGCCGCATCGAAAGGCCCAGCGGGTGCGGCATCGACGTAGCCCTCGTGGAAGTCCACGCGCGAGGCAAGGGCCCCAAGTGCGGCTCGGGCCAGCTTCAGCATCTCCCGTGAAGGATCGACGCCGAGGAAGCGCCAGCCCGGATGCGACCCGGCGAAGCGTTTCAGTTCGAGCCCGCCGCCCGCACCAACGACCAGGATTGTTCCGTCATCGGACGCACGCTCCGAAAGCAGCAGGTCCACCATCCGCATCATGTCGGCCCAGCCGGGGACATTGCGCGCCGGCCCTTGCGCATAGGCGGCCACAGCGTTCGGATCATTGAAGGGATCGTGCTTCTCACTCATAGTTTCGCGACACCGAGTCTATGCGTTCCCGATCTAGCGGACACTGGAAGGCCCTGCACGTCGGTTGGCAGTGATGCGCTTCGAGCACAATGCCCACGCTTCGGATCAGTGGGGCCGATCTCCCGATCACATAGGCACGAAGTAGGCGTTCAACATCACGGTTCCCTGTCATGGCGAAATCAAACTTCAAGCTGCTGAATCATCTGCCTCATCTGCTGCGCCGGGCACATTTCGAAGCTGATGCCTTGTTTCCGCACATCTATGGCACCGCACTGACTTCACGCCAACTTGCGCTGCTGGTCGCAGTCGACCAGCGCCCCGGCGCTTCCCAGAGTGAAGTGGCCCAGGACATCGGGTTGGATCTGAACACCTGCAGCGACCTGGTGCAGCGGACCGTGGCAAAGGGCTTGCTTCGCCGCGAGCGTTCTAGCGTCGATGCGCGCAGCTTCTGTCTCTCCCTCACGCAGGAGGGCCAGGAGGCGCTGCGGAACTCCACCGCCAAGGCGATCGACTACCGCGACGCGGTGGCGAGTCGGCTCAGCGTGTCCGAGCGCAACCAACTCACAGCGCTGCTGCGCAAGATGCTGGGATTCGGCGAATAGCTTGCCGTTGAAGCCCGGCCAGGGTTTTCCCCATGCGCATCGGAGCGCTTCGGCCTTTTAATACTACGAATACGTAGTAAATTGAAGTTGAGCTCCATGACCCAGACCCTCGCATTTCCGGCCGGCAACTACCACTACCTCGCCGGCGGTTTCCAGTATTCGGCGGCGGTGGCCGCCGATGACGGGTACATCATCGAGCGCGCGCGTTTCCGGCGGCCGGTGGCCCTGGCTGAGGGATTCGCCCGCATCCGGGCCCATCTGACCGCTCTGGGGCGCCCGCTGACGGCGCTATGCGCCTGCGAGCTGCGCTCGCCCGCACCGATGGACGAGCCGACCTTCATCGCCTTCAACCATGCCTATGTCAGGCCGCTCGCCGAATGGGGGCTCTTCAAGGATGACGTCAATCCCGTGGCGCGATGCAATCTGGTGCCGGCCTTCGACGCTCCGCGCGAGCCCAGCTTTCATGCATTCAGCTACACGCTGCCGGCACCCACGCCAGGCCGGACACGGGACTTCGTCACCTCCGGCGCCGCCGAGTGCCCGGACCGCCCCGGCTACCGCGACAACATCGTTCGCCTGGGCGAGACCTCGGCGGAAGCGCTGACCGACAAGCTGCGCTTCGCCCTCGGCGACCTCGAGTCGCGCTTTGCGCGGATGGGCATCGACTGGGCCGACGTGGCCGACACCCGCCTCTACACCGTTCGCGACTTGCACCACGCGATGCAGCGTGAACTCGCCGAGCGCGGCGCCCTGGCCGGCGGACTGGGCTGGCACTGGGTGCGTCCCCCCGTCCAAGATCTGGAGATCGAGATCGACGCGCGCAGCGTTTCGCGCGAACGCTTGCTGGCGGCCTAGCTCTTGCGAAGCTTGCGTGCCATCCGTTCACCACTCGGCGACCCGCCCTTCCATTCCCTTCCAGGAGAATTCGATGAAAGTCCTCAACCTCGTTCGGCGTCGAATGCTCGGCCTTGCCGCCCTCACCATCGCCGTGGCCGCCTCTCCTGCGTGGGCGGCAGACCCGTTTCCCGGCGGCCCGATCCGCATCCTGGTGGGCTTCCCCGCAGGCGGCACCATCGACGTCGTGGCGCGCCAGGTGGCAGAGCAGATGCGCGAAGAACTGGGCGTTCCGGTGACCGTGGAGAACCCGACCGGCGCCGGCGGCCAGCTCGCCGCCCACGCGCTCAAGCGCGCTGCGCCCGACGGCCGCACGTTGATGATCGCGCCCGACCACACGGCGGTGATCATCCCGTTGACCCTGGCCAACCCGGGCTTCGACGTCGCAGCCGACTTCGCGCCGATCGGGCTGGTGGCCAACTACGCGGGTGCGCTGGCGGTCAGCCAGGCCAGCGGCATCAAGGACATGGCGGGCCTGCTGGCGGCGGCGAAGACCGATCCGAAGGCGGGGAACATCGGGGTGTCGGCCGTCGGCAGCAAGCCGCAGTTCCAGGTCGACGCCCTCGCCAAGCGCCAGGGCGTGCCGCTGGCCACCGTGCCTTTCCGCGGCTCGGTGCCGATGGTGCAGGACCTCGCGGGCGGACACCTGACGGCCGGCATCACGGCGCTCGGCGACTTCCTCGAGTTCGATCGTGCCGGCAAGCTCAAGGTCATCGCGATGGTCGGACAGCAGCGCTCGTCGATCCTCCCCGACGTGCCCACGGCCGCCGAACTGGGCTATCCGATGCAGATCGATTTCTGGGTCGGCATGTTCGCGCCGGGCGGTACCCCCGAGGCGACGGTCGAACGCCTCAACCAGGTGCTCGGCAAGGCGCTGGCCGCTCCGAAGGTGCAGCAGCGCATGGCCGGCCTGGTGTTCGAACCCAAGACTTCGACACCCGCCCAATTGAGCGAACGCATCGCTGCCGAAACAAGAATGTGGGAGCCGATCATCACGGCCTCCGGCTGGGCCAAGCAATAGCGCATTCACGCGCAATGCACTCACGGGAGCCGTGTCGATGAGCGCTGAAATGTCCGCTTGGCTGGATCTGGAGTACAACCCATTGCTCGCGGTCCTCGACCCTGCGACCCCGATCACCCATGGGCCACGCGACGGGATCTCGGTTCATGCGGTCGTCGGAGATCTGGAATCATCGGAGTTCCAGCGTCAGAACAGTCTTCTCGGTGCCCGCTGGGGCACGAGTGTGGTCTCTATGGATTGACAGAACAACTGCTTCACGCTGTCTGATCGATCTTTCGGCCCTTGCCCTCACCGCCACGCTGACCAGGTCGTTGAACGGCGTCATCGCCAAGGTGTCGTCCCTTCCGAAGCTTGTCCTGGTGCCTGGACACAACATCCAGCGCCCGCCCGGAATTGCACCCTCACCGGCCTGCTCGTTCTCTTCGGCTGCCGACGTATCCCGTGTCTCAAAGCAAGACGATGTCGTACTGCCCCTGCCCCATGGCCGGCTCGGCCTGCAGCGAGATCGGCTTGCCGATGAAGTCCGACAGGCCGGCCAGGTGCTGGCTCTCCTCGTCCAGGAACAGCTCGATCACCTGCGGCGGCGCGACGATGCGGAATTCCCGCGGCGTGAACTGCCGCGCCTCGCGCAGGATCTCGCGCAGCGCGTCGTAGGCCACGCTGCGCGCGGTCTTGACGATGCCCTGCCCGCCGCAGGCCTCGCAGGGCTCGCACAGCATGTGGGCCAGCGATTCGCGCGTGCGCTTGCGCGTCATCTCCACCAGGCCCAGCGGCGAGAAGCCGCCGGCGGTGGTCTTCACGCGGTCGCGCGCGAGCTGCTTGCGGAACTCGGCCAGCACCTGCTCGCGGTGGTCCTCGCGCGTCATGTCGATGAAGTCGACGATGACGATGCCGCCCAGGTTGCGCAGGCGCAGCTGCCGCGCGATGGCCTGCGCCGCCTCCAGGTTGGTCTTGAAGACCGTGTCGTCGAAGTTGCGCGCGCCGACGAAGCCGCCGGTGTTGACGTCCACCGTGGTCAGCGCCTCGGTCTGGTCGATCACCAGGTAGCCGCCGGACTTCAGTTCCACCCGCCGGCCCAGCGCGCGCGCGATCTCCTCGTCGATGTTGTGCAGGTCGAAGATCGGCCGCTCGCCGGCGTAGTGCTGCAGCTTGCCGGCGGCCTTGGGCATGAATTCCAGGCCGAACTTGAGCAATTGCTCGAACTGCTCGCGCGAGTCGATGCGGATGCTGGTGGTGTCCTCGCTGGCGAGGTCGCGCAACACGCGCTGCAGCAGGCTCAGGTCCTGGTGCAGCAGCGACATCGCCGGCAGCCGCGTCGACTGCTCGCGGATGCGCGACCAGGCCTTGCGCAGGTAGGCGATGTCGTCGGCCAGCTCGACTTCGCTCGAATCCTCGCCGTTGGTGCGCAGGATGAAGCCGCCATGCTCGCGCGGGCCGCCGCCCTCGGTGCGCATGGCGTCCTCGATCAGCGCCTGCAGGCGCGCGCGCAGCGCGTCGCGCTGCTCGGCCGGGATCTTCTGCGACACGCCGATGTGGTCGTCCTGCGGCAGGAAGACCAGCAGCCGCCCGGCGATGCTGATCTGCGTGGACAGGCGCGCGCCCTTGGTGCCGATCGGATCCTTGATCACCTGCACCAGCAGCGACTGGCCCTCGAACACCTGCTTCTCGATCGGCACCGCCGCGGCGTTGCGCCCCTCGCGCTCCGAGGGCGGCCTGGACGGGCGCGAGCCCGGCGTGAACGGCGCCACGATGTCCGCCACGTGCAGGAAGGCGGTGCGCTCCAGCCCGATGTCGATGAAGGCCGACTGCATGCCCGGCAGCACGCGCGAGACCTTGCCGAGGTAGATGTTGCCCACCAGCCCGCGCTCGAGGGTGCGTTCCACGTGCAGCTCCTGCACGGCGCCGTGCTCCACGAGCGCGACGCGCGTTTCCTGGGGCGACCAGTTGATCAGGATGTCTTGCATGGTTCTCGTTGGGCTGCGTTCACACGCGGAAGCCGGCCCGGCGCAACAGGGCCGCTGTCTCGAAGGCCGGCAGCCCCATGATGCCCGAATAGCTGCCGCCGATGTGTTCGACGAAGGCGCCGGCGCGGCCCTGGATGGCGTAGGCGCCGGCCTTGCCGAAGGGTTCGCCGCTGGCGATGTAGTCGGCGATGCGGGCGCGGCTCAGCGGCGCGAAGCGCACCTGCGACACGCTCAGCGCGGCGTAGCGGCGCCGGCCGGCCTGCACCGCCACCGCCGTGAGCACCCGGTGCGTGCCGCCGGCCAGGCGCGCCAGGATGCGCTGCGCATCCTTCGCGTCGGCGGGCTTGCCCAGGATCTCGCGGCCCGCGGCCACGGTGGTGTCGGCGCACAGCACGGGCGCCGGCGGCAGATCGCGACGCGCCAGCCGGGCCACGGCGGCGTCGAGCTTGAGCGCGGTCACGCGCTGCACGTAGGCCGGCGGCGATTCGCGCGGGAGGATCGCCTCGAGCGACTCGGCGTCCTCGTCGCCGTCGGCCAGCAGCGGCCGGTGCGCGATGCCGAGCTGGTCGAGCAGCTGCGCGCGGCGCGGGCTCTGCGAGGCGAGGTAGAGAAAGGGCGTGTCACTCACGGTGGTACGGATGTCCCGCGTTCACCGACCAGGCGCGATAGAGCTGCTCGGCGAGCAGCACCCGCACCATCGCATGCGGCAGCGTCAGGTCGGACAGTCGGATGCGTTCGTGCGCCGCGGCCCGGAAGGCGGGATCGAGCCCGTCGGGGCCGCCGATCACCAGGGCGGTGTCGCCGCCCTCTTCCTGCCAGGCCGACAGGCGCACCGCCAGGGCCTTGGTGCGCAGCGCGGTGCCGCGCTCGTCGAGCGCGACGATGCGGGTGCCGCGCGGGATCGCGGCCTCGATGCGCGCGCGCTCGGCGGCCAGCAGCGTGTCGGTGGTCTTGGAGGCGCGCGGCTCGGTCTTGACGGCGCGCAGCTCCAGCCGCAATTCGGGGGGGAACCGCTTGGCGTAGTCATCCCAGGCCGCCTGCGCCCAGCCGGGCACGCGCTGCCCGACCGCGACGACCAGCAGCTTCATGCCTTCTTGCGTGCGGGGGTCTTGCGCGCCGTGCCGGGCTTCTTCGCGGCCGGCGCCTTCTTGGCAGGTGCCTTCCCGACCGCCGTCTTCGCAGCCGGCCTGGCGGCTGCCTTGGGCGTCTTCCGGGCGGCCGGCGCAGGCGCCGCCGGCTCGGCCTTCTTCACCGGGGCGGGCGGCTTGGGCGCCCCCAGACGCAGGCGCACCGGCTTGTCGCCCCAGATCTCCTCCAGGTGGTAGTACTGGCGGATGGCCGGCTGCATGATGTGGGCCACGGCGGCGCCGCAGTCCACGATGATCCATTCGCCGTTGTCCTCGCCCTCGATGCGCGGCTTGGCGAATCCCGCCTCGCGCACCGCGTCGCGCACGCTCGCGGCGAGCGCCTTGGTCTGGCGGTTGGAGGTGCCCGAGGCGACGATCACCCGCTCGAACAGCGGGGACAGGTGCTCGGTGTTGAAGACCTGGATGTTCTGCGCCTTGACATCCTCGAGCCCGTCGACGATGGCTCGCTGGAGTTTCTGGGTGTCTTTCTTGGCGGCGGCTTCAGTGGTCATCAGGTGGATGCGTAGAGGTGGTGTTGATCAATATAGCGCGCCACGGCGGGCGGAACCAGCGCGGAGATGTCCTCCCCGCGTGCCGCGCGGGCGCGAATGTCGGTGGCGCTGGTGTCGACGGGGTCGAAATCCAGCGTCTCGAAGCGCGCGCCGACGGGCAGCCCGGGCAGCGTCCGGGGGTCGAAGCGGCCCGGCGTGCCGGCCGTTTCCTGGCGCGCCGCGACGGCCACGGCCGCCAGCGCCAGGATGTCCTTCCAGCCGTGCCAGCTCGGCAGGGCCGCGGCCTGGTCGGCGCCCATGAGCAGCACGAGCTGCGCCCCGGGCCGCTCGCGCTGCAGCTCGCGCAGCGTGTCCAGCGTGTAGGTGGGGCCGTCGCGCCGCAGCTCGCGCGCATCGACCACGGCGCCGGGCAGGTCCTCGAAGGCCAGCTCGGCCATGGCCAGGCGGTGCACGGCCGGGCTCAGGGCACGTGCCTTGTGCCAGGCGTCGCCGGTCGGGAAGATGCGCAGTTCGGCCAGGCCGAGCTGCGCCAGCGCCTCCGCGGCCAGTGCCCGGTGCGTGTGGTGCGGCGGGTCGAAGGCGCCGCCGAACACGCCGATGCGCAGCCGGGTCATCGAAGCCATTCGCGACGCGGCAGGAAGTCGGTGTACAGCGCCGCCTCGGGCGAGCCCGGCTCCGGCGCCTTGCGGTAGGCCCAGCTGGCCAGCGGCGGCATCGACAGCAGGATCGACTCGGTGCGCCCGCCCGACTGCAGGCCGAAGTGCGTGCCGCGGTCCCACACCAGGTTGAACTCGACATAGCGCCCGCGCCGGTAGAGCTGGAAGGCGCGTTCGCGCTCGCCCCAGGCCACGTCGCGGCGGCGCGCGACGATCGGCAGGTAGGCCGGCAGGAAGGCCTCGCCGACGGCGCGCAGCATCGCGAAGCTGCGCTCGAAGCCCAGCTCCGAGAAGTCGTCGAAGAACACGCCGCCCACGCCGCGCTGCTCGCCGCGGTGCCTGAGGAAGAAGTACTCGTCGCACCAGGTCTTGAAGCGCGGGTATTTGTCGTCGCCGAAGGGCGCCAGCGCATCGCGGCAGCTGCGGTGGAAGTGCACCGCGTCTTCCTCGAAGCCGTAGTAAGGCGTCAGGTCCATGCCGCCGCCGAACCAGCACACCGGCTCGCCGTCCGCGGGCAGCGCCGCCAGCATGCGCACGTTCATGTGCACCGTGGGCACGTAGGGGTTGCGCGGATGGAACACCAGCGACACGCCCATCGCCTCGAAAGGCGCGCCGGCGAGTTCGGGCCGGTGCTGCGTGGCCGAGGGCGGCAGCTTCGGGCCGCGCACCTGCGAGAAGCCGCAGCCGGCGCGCTCGAACACGGCGCCGTCCTCCAGGATGCAGGTCAGCCCGCTGCCCTGCAGCGGCTCGCCCGGCGCCTTGTGCCATTCGTCGCGCTGCGCGCGGCCGCCGTCCTGCGCTTCGACGGCCGCCACGATCCGCTGCTGCAGGTCGCGCAGCCAGGTGCCCACCGCATCGGGCCGGGTCTGCATCAGCTGCCTTGCGAGCGCACCGGCACGGCCCGGTGGCCGATGTCCTTGCGGTACTGCACGCCGTCGAAGCGGATGCGCGCGGCCACCTCGTAAGCACGCTGCTGCGCCAGGCGGACGTTGTCGGCCAGCGCCGTGACGCACAGCACGCGGCCGCCGCTGGTGCGCAGCACGCCGTCTTCCAGCACGGTGCCGGCGTGGAACACCACCGCATCGGGCGCCTCGGGCGCAATGCCGGCGATGGCGTCGCCCTTGCGCGGCGCGAGCGGGTAGCCGTGCGCGGCCAGCACCACGCCCAGCGCGGTGCGGCGGTCCCATTCGAGCTGCACCTGGTCCAGCGTGCCCTCGGTGGCGTGCCACAGCACGTCGAACAGGTCGGACTTCAGCCGCATCATGATGGGCTGCGTCTCGGGGTCGCCCATGCGGCAGTTGAATTCGAGCGTCTTCGGATGGCCCGCGGCGTCGATCATCAGGCCGGCGTACAGGAAGCCGGTGTAGGGAATGCCGTCCTTTTCCATGCCGCGGATGGTCGGCAGGACGATCTCGCGCATCGCGCGCGCATGCACCTCGGCCGTGACCACCGGCGCCGGCGAGTAGGCCCCCATGCCGCCGGTGTTGGGGCCCTGGTCGCCGTCCAGCAGGCGCTTGTGGTCCTGGCTGGTGGCCAGCGCGGTGACGTTGCGGCCGTCGCACAGCACGATGAAGCTGGCTTCCTCGCCCTGCAGAAACTCCTCGATGACCACGCGCGCGCCGCCCTCGTTGTGGACCACGCCGAACTTGTTGTCCGCCAGCATGAAGTCGATCGCCTCGTGCGCCTCGGCGGCGGTCATGGCCACCACCACGCCCTTGCCGGCCGCCAGGCCGTCGGCCTTGACGACGATGGGCACGCCCCTGGCGTCCACGTAGGCATGGGCCGCTGCGGCGTCGCTGAAGGTCTCGTACTCGGCCGTGGGGATGCCGTGGCGCTTCATGAAGGCCTTGGAAAAGGCCTTGGAGCTCTCGAGCTGCGCCGCCGCCTGGGTCGGGCCGAAGATGCGCAGACCGTGCGCGCGGAACTCGTCCACCACGCCGGCCGCCAGCGGCGCCTCGGGGCCGACCACGGTGAGCGCGATCTTCTCCCGGGCGGCCCATTCGCGCAGCGCGGCGGGTTCGGTGAGGTCGATGCACTCGAAGCGCCGGTCGCCCGCGGTGCCGCCGTTGCCGGGCGCCACGTAGATGCGCGAGACGCGCTCGGACTGCGCCAGGCGCCAGGCCAGCGCATGTTCGCGGCCGCCGCCGCCGATGACCAGGACTTTCATCGCCTTCCCCGGCGCACGCGGGGGCATGCAGCGCGGCTCACGATGCGATCGCCGCGTTGTGGAAGACGTCCTGCACGTCGTCCAGATCTTCCAGTGCGTCCAGGAGCTTCTGCATCTTCGCGCCCTCCTCGCCTTCCAGGTCGATCGTGTTCTCGGCGCGCATGGTGACCTCGGCCACCTCGGGCGTCAGCCCGGCGGCTTCGAGCGCGTTCTTCACCGCCTCGAAGTCGCCCGGCGCAGTCAGCACCTCGATGGCGCCATCGTCATCGACGATGACGTCGTCGGCGCCGGCTTCCAGGGCGACTTCCATGACCTTGTCCTCGCCCGTGCCGGGTGCGAACACCAGCTGGCCGCAATGCTTGAACTGGAAGGCCACCGAGCCCTCGGTGCCCATGTTGCCGCCGTGCTTGCTGAAGGCATGACGCACTTCCGCCACCGTGCGCACACGGTTGTCGGTCATGGTGTCGACGATGATCGCCGCGCCGCCGATGCCGTAGCCCTCGTAGCGGATTTCCTCGTAGCTCACGCCCTCGAGGTTGCCGGTGGCCTTGTCGATGTTGCGCTTGATGGTGTCGGCCGGCATGTTCGCGGCCTTGGCCTTGTCGACGGCCAGCCGCAGGCGCGGGTTGGCGTTCAGGTCAGCGCCGCCCTGGCGGGCGGCCACCATGATCTCCCGAATGACGCGCGTCCAGACCCTGCCGCGCTTCTCGTCTTGCCGGCCTTTCCTGTGCTGAATGTTTGCCCATTTGCTGTGTCCGGCCATAGCTTTTGCTTTCCGCAATCTCTCTTTGTCGAATCGAGGGCGAATTTTACCGTCGGACGGCGCCACATCCTGGCGGCCTGCAACAAGCGTGGCATGGCTTTTGGGGATAATCCGCCGGACCTGTCCCATCCTTCGAAGCCCATCATGGAAGCCTCCGCCCTGCGTGTCGAACGCCTGCCGCTCGCCCACAGCCGGCAACGCGTCGGCGAAGTCCCGCCCTTCGCCGCCCTGAGCTACGGCATCGTGGGCGATGCCGCCTGGATGACCGGCGTCGATGCGCAGGTGCTGCTGGCCGGCGAGCCGATGGTCGATGTCTGGTACGCGGGCTCGCCGGTGCAGTCGGGCACCACCGGCGTGGTGCGCTGGCGCTCCGACGGCCATTGGCTGCTCGGCGTGGTCGACCTGGACGAGACGAGCCATGGCGACGGCCTGGCGGCGCTGGCACACCGGGCGTATCTCAATGTGTTCGAGGCCATGCGCCAGGCCGGCTGCCCCCATCTGCTGCGCGTGTGGAACTACCTGCCGCGCATCAACGACGACGGCGGCGGGCTGGAGCGCTACCGGCAGTTCAACCTGGGCCGCCAGCAGGCCTTCCTCGATGCCGACGAATCCGCCTTCGAAGGCGCGCCGGCGGCCTGCGCGATCGGCGTGCACCGGGGGGCGCTGTGCGTGCGCTTCCTGGCCGGGCGCATGCCGCCGCTGCCGATCGAGAATCCGCGCCAGGTCTCGGCCTACCGCTACCCGCCCAGCTACGGTCCGCGCTCGCCCACCTTCTCGCGCGCCGCCCTGGCGCCGCTGGGCGGCGGCGACATCGCGCTGTTCATCTCCGGCACGGCGAGCATCGTCGGCCACGAGACCGTGCATGCCGGCGACGTGCGCGCGCAACTGGCCGAAACGCTGACCAACCTGCGCACCGTCGTTTCCGAGGCCAATGCCCGCACGACGGCGCGCTTCGCCCTCGAGGACACCGATCCGGTCGTGTACGTGCGCCATCCGTGCGACGCGGCTGCGATCCGCCAGCAGCTGGAAGAAGCATTCGGCGCGTCGTCGCGCTTCCTGCGCCATGCCGTCTTTCTCGAGGCGGACATCTGCCGCAGCGACCTGCTGGTCGAGATCGAGGCCCATGCCACCGCGGCCGGCCAGTTGACCACGTCATGAGCCGGTTGCCGGGCCTTCTGAAAGCCGTCCTGCTCGCGCCGCCTCTCTACGCGCTGCTGCTCGGCCTCGGCCTGGCTTCGCTGGTGTGGAACCTGATCGCCCTGGTGCTGCATCCGCTGCTGCCGGCGCAGCGCGGCCGCGACGTGGGCCGTGCCGGCATCGCCAACGGCTACCGTGGCTTCTGGGCCGTGGCCTCGGCCTGCGGCATGATGCGCATCGACGCGAGCTGCCTCGATCCGCTGCGCGACGAGCCGGGGCTGATCTTCGTGGCCAACCACCCGACCATGCTCGACGCCCTGCTGCTGGTGGCGCACCTGCCGCGCAGCGCCTGCATCATGAAGGCCTCGCTGATGAAGAACATCTTTCTCGGCGCGGGCGCGCGGCTGGCACGCTACATCCGCAACGATTCGGCGCGCTCGATGGTGCGCCTGGCCGTGGAAGACCTGCGCGCCGGCGGCCAGCTGGTGATCTTCCCCGAAGGCACCCGCACCACCGACTGGCCGCTCAACCGCTTCCGGCCCGGCGTGACACTGATCGCCAAGCTCGCGCAGGCGCCGATCCAGACCGTCTTCATCGAGACCGATTCTCCCTACCTCGGCAAGGGCTGGCCGATCTGGCGCGTGCCGCCGCTGCCGATCGTGTTCCGTCTGCGTCTGGGCGAGCGCTTCGCCCCCGCCGAGGACAGCGACGCCATGCTCGCCGACCTCGAGCAGTACTTTCGCCACACCATGGAACAGCGCCGCACCGCCACGGCGGCAGCCCCCGCATGCCAGACGCCTCGCGCACCCACCTCGTCCTGATCCCCAGCTACAACACGGGCGAGCGCCTGTTTTCCACCGTCAATGCCGCCCGCGCGCAATGGAACCCGGTCTGGGTGGTGATCGACGGCAGCACCGACAGCACCGGCGAACGCCTTGAGCAGATGGCGGCCGGCGACCCTGGCCTGCGCGTGTGGCGGCTGCCCGAGAACCGGGGCAAGGGCGCGGCCGTGCTGCACGGCCTGCTGGCCGCGCAGGCCGCCGGCTTCACGCACGCGCTGACCATGGACTCGGACGGCCAGCATCCGGCCGAATTGATCCCTTCCTTCATGCGGGCCTCGCGCGGCCGGCCCGAGGCGATGGTGCTGGGCAAGCCCGTCTTCGATGCCAGCGCGCCGCTGCTGCGGGTGCGCGGACGGCGCGTGTCCAACGGCTGGACGCAGCTGGAGACGCTGTTCGCCGGCATCGGCGATTCGCTCTACGGCTTTCGCGTGTATCCCGTCGCGCAGCTGCTGGCGGTGATGCAGCGCCAGCCCTGGATGCGCCGCTTCGACTTCGACACCGAGGCCGTGGTGCGCCTGGCCTGGCGCGGCGTCAAGCCGGTCAACATCGACGCGCCGGTCAAGTACCTCAGCGCGGCCGAGGGCGGCGTCTCGCACTTCCGCTACGGGCGCGACAACGCGCTGCTGACCTGGATGCACACCCGGCTGATGGTGGAATTCCTGCTGCGCCTGCCGGTACTGCTGTGGCGCCGGCTGACCGGCCGCCCGCCTTTCCAAGCCTGATCAAAGCTTCTCGGTTTCGCCGCTGCGTGGCTGCCACTTCATCAGCCGACGCTCCACCACGCCCACGATGCCGTCGAGCGCCAGCGCGAAGGCGGTGAGCACCGCGATGCCGGCGAACACGGTGTTCACGTCGAAGGTGCCCTCGGCCTGCAGGATCAGGTAGCCCACGCCGCGCGCGGAGCCCAGGTACTCGCCCACAACCGCGCCCACGAAGGCCAGCCCCACCGAGGTGTGCAGGCTGGAGAACACCCAGCTGGTCGCGCTGGGCAGGTAGACGGTGCGCAGCAGCTGGCGCTGGTTGGCGCCGAGCATCTTCGCGTTCGCCAGCACCACCGGGCTGACCTCGCGCACGCCCTGGTAGACGTTGAAGAACACGATGAAGAACACCAGCGTCACGGCCAGCGCCACCTTGCTCCAGATGCCCAGGCCGAACCACAGCGCGAAGATCGGCGCCAGGATCACGCGCGGCATCGAGTTCGCGGCCTTGATGTAGGGGTCGAGGATCAGGCTCGCCGTGGGCGCGAGCGCCAGCCACAGCCCGCAGGCCAGGCCCAGCACCGTGCCGATGCCGAAGGCCAGCACGGTCTCGAGCAGGGTGACGCCCAGGTGCCGGTAGATGTCGGCGTTGCCCGCCAGCCCTTCGGGAAAGAACACGTTGGGCGGCACGGCGAAGGGCAGGAACCAGTTCCAGATGCGCCCCGCCACCTTGATCGGCTCGCCGAGAAAAAAGGCGATCTTGTCGTCGCGCGCCGCCAGGTGCCACAGCACCAGCAGCACGACCAGCAGCGCGATCTGCCAGAAGCGGGCGTTGCCCTCGTGCGGCCGCAGCTTCATGGCACCACCTTCGTGAGCTGTTGCGCATAGCCCTTGAGCACCTCGTCGCGCAGCACGCTCCAGATCTGCGCGTGCAGCTCGGCGAAGCGCGGCAGCATGCGCACCTCGGCCACGTCGCGCGGGCGCGGCAGGTCGATGCGGAACTCGCCCAGCGGCCGCGTGCCCGGCCCGGCCGACAGCACCACCACGCGGTCGCTCATCGCGATCGCCTCGTCCAGGTCGTGGGTGATGAACAGCACCGCCTTCCTGCGGCGGGCCCATAGTTCCAGCACCTCGTTTTCCATCAGCTGGCGCGTCTGGATGTCGAGCGCGCTGAAGGGCTCGTCCATGAGGATGATGTCGGGGTCCAGCGCCAGGGTCTGCGCCAGCGCGGTGCGCTTGCGCATGCCGCCGGACAGCTGGTGCGGGTAGCGGTCGCCGAAACCCGCCAGGCCCACGCGGGCCAGCCACGCCTGCGCCTGCGCGCGCGCCTCGGCGTCGGGCAGGCCGCGGTACTGCAGGCCGACCATCACGTTCGCCAATGCGCTGCGCCAGGGCATCAGCGCCTCGGTCTGGAACATGTAGCCGGCGCGCGCGTTGATGCCCGACAGCGGCTGGCCGAACACCTTCACCGTGCCCGACGAAGGCGCCAGCAGGCCGGCGCCGACGTTCAGCAGCGTCGACTTGCCGCAGCCGGTGGGGCCGACCACCGAGACGAATTCGCCTTCGCGCACGCACAGGGTGGTATCCGCCACCGCGGTATAGCGCTGGCCGGGGTCGTCCTTCGCACGAAAGGTGCAGGAGATGTCGAGAAGCTCGAGCGCGTAGTCGGACATGCGTCTGGGCAGGGTACGGCGCGCCGCAAAAAAACCCGGCGCACGGGCCGGGTTGCGCGGCGGGAGGGCTCAGGCTTTGAACCGCTCCTTGGCACGCCGCGCGAAATCGTTGGTGTAGGTGCGGGCCAGGTCGATCCGCTCCGCCTTGACCGCCGCATCGAAGCTCGCGATCGCATTGAGCGCCGTCTGCGGGCCGTCGGCCGGGATGATGCCGTCCGGCGAGATCGACTCGCGCACCTTGTCGAAGGAGGCCAGGTACAGCGCCCGGTCGCCGAGCAGGTAGGTCTCGGGCACGGTCTTGATGATGTCGCCGGGGCCGGCGGTCTGCAGCCACTTCAGCCCGTGCACGATCGCGTTGGCGAGTGCCTGGCAGGTGTTCGGGTTCTTCTGCACGAACGCGGCCGGCGCGTAGAGGCAGGCCGCGGGCATCGGCCCGCCGAAGACGTCGTGCGTGCCCTTGAGCGTGCGCGTGTCGCTGATGATCTTCACGTCGCCCTTCTGCTCGAGCATGGTCATCACCGGGTCGGTGTTGCTGATCGCATCGATCTGGCCCGAGCGCAGCGCGGTGAGCGCGCCCGCGGCCACGCCGACGCCGATGTAGCTGACATCGCTCGCCTTGAGGCCGCCGCGCGAGAGCACCAGGTTGGCCACCATGTTGGTGGACGAGCCCGGCGCCGACACGCCGATGCGCTTGCCCTTCAGATCCGCGACGTCCTGGTAGGCGGGCATGTTCTTGGTCGAGATGCCCACCGCGATCTGCGGCGCGCGGCCCTGCAGCACGAAGGCCTGGAAGACCTGGTTCTTGGCCTGCAGGTTGATCGTGTGCTCGTACGCGCCCGAGCACACGTCGGCCGAGCCGCCGACCACCGCTTGCAACGCGCGGGCACCGCCGGCGAAATCGGAGATCTCCACGTCCAGCCCTTCGGCCTTGAAGTAGCCGAGCTGCTCGGAGATGGTCAGCGGCAGGTAGTAGAACGCGGCCTTGCCGCCCACGGCGATCGAAACCTTGGACTTCTCCAGCTTCGGCTGCGCATGGATGCGCGGCACTGCGATCGCCGCGGCACCGAGTGCGCCAAGGGCTGTGAAGGAACGTCGTGTGAGCATGAATGGCCTGTATGTGGTGTGCTTCGTCAAGTGGCGAAACGAGCTTAGGCGGCGCGCCCTGCCCCGGCATCGGGAACATCCCGACGCGGGTTTCCACGGAAAGCCAAAGACTTCAGCGCCGACGGCGCTGCCTCCTCATGCGGCGACGAAGAGGATCGCGATGTTGACGAGGAAGGCCAGCGCCCACACGGCGCTGCGCAGCATGCCCTTGCCGCGCAGGTACACCGAGAGGTACACCACGCGCAACAGCACGTAGGCCAGAGCCAGCGCATCCAGTCGCGCCTGCGCGGCGCCGAACTGGTGCGCGATGATCACCGCGCCGATGAAGAAGGGCAGCCCTTCGAAGCTGTTGGCCTGGGCCGCCATGGCGCGGGCGCGCCAGCCGGACTGCTTGGCCGCCCAGTCGCGCGGCTGCTGGTTGTCGCGCGGACCGAAGCCCCCGGCCTTGCCGATCCAGGCGGCCACGTAGGGCAGCACCGCGGCGGCGAGGACGCACCAGTAGGCCAGGGTCAGGTGGGCAATGCTCATCGCTTCGTCTCCATCTTGTTGTCAACGCCGGTCGACGATCGCATGGGCGATGGTGCCGAGATCGACATATTCGAGTTCGCTGCCGGCCGGCACGCCGCGCGCCAGCCGCGTCACCGTGAGGCCGCGCGCACGCAGCGCCTCGCCGATGACGTGCGCGGTGGCCTCGCCCTCGGCGGTGAAGTTGGTGGCCAGGATCACCTCGCTCACCGTGCCGTCGAGCGCGCGCTCGAACAGCCGCGCCAGGCCGATGTCCTTGGGGCCGATGCCGTCCAGCGGGCTCAGGCGGCCCATCAGGACAAAGTAGTAGCCGCGGAAGGCCCCCGTGCGCTCCAGCGCCGCCTGGTCGGCCGGCGTCTCCACCACGCACAGCTTGCCCGCGTCGCGTCGCGGATCGAGGCACACGCCGCACACCGGCGCCTCGGTGAAGGTGTTGCAGCGCTCGCAATGGCGCACGCTCGCGGCCGCCTGCTCGAGCGCGCGCGCCAGGCGCTGCGCGCCCTCGCGGTCGTGCTGCAGCAGGTGGAAGGCCATGCGCGAGGCCGACTTGACGCCCACGCCGGGCAGCCGGCGCAGCGCCTCGATCAGGGCGTCGAGCGAACTGGCGTCCGCGGCCATCGATGGCCTAGAACGGCAGCTTCATGCCGGGCGGCAGGCCCGGCATGCCGGCCGTGATCTTGCCCATCTTCTGCTCGCTGGTTTCCTCGGCCTTGCGCACCGCGGCGTTGAAGGCGGCGGCCACGAGGTCCTCGAGCATGTCCTTGTCGTCGGCCAGCAGGCTGGGATCGATGGTCACGCGCTTGACGTCGTGCTTGCAGGTCATCACGACCTTCACGAGGCCGGCGCCCGATTCGCCCTCGACCTCGATCGTGGCGAGCTCTTCCTGCGCCTTCTTGAGGTTGTCCTGCATCGCCTGCGCCTGCTTCATGAGGCCGGCCAGTTGTCCTTTGTTGAACATGGTGGGATCCTGGATTGTTGAAAGGAAGAAAAAATGAAAGCGAATGCTACGCGGGCCGCAGCGTGCCGGGGACGATTCTGGCATCCCACTGATGCATGAGCGACTGCACTTCGGGGTCGCTGCGGATCGCCTCCTCGGCCGCGCGCTGACGCGCCTCGGCCGCGGCCTTGAGCCGGCGCGCCGGGCTGTCGCCGACGGCGCCGATCTCGATGGCGAGCCTGACCGGATGGCCCGCCGCCGCCAGCGCGTTCTGCAGCTTCTCGCGGCTGGCGCCCTGGTTGAGCGATTCGCGCTCCACGCGCAGCAGCCACTGGTCGACGTCCCGCGCCACGAGCTGCGACTGCAGCGCGAGTTCGCGCGCGAGCGCGGTGATCGCCTCCGCCGCGACGAGCTGCGTGACCGTCGCGTGCCAGAAATCGCCCTCCTCGGTGTGCGCGACCGGCGCGGCGGCGTCGGACTGCGTCCCCTCGCGCGCGCCCGGCGGCGGCTGCACGCGCAGCGGCACGGCGAGCACGCGCGGCGCGGACATGGCCTCGGCCGGTGCGGGCTGAGGACGCCCGCGCTCCGGCGAGGACACCACCGGCAGGCGCTGCCCCGGCGGCGTCGCCGTCGTACTTGCGGCCGGCGCAGGGGCCGGCACCGGCTGCGCGGCGGGCGCCGCGCGCGGCGCCTCAATCGTCAGAGTTTTTTTTTCAGCCGATGGCGCCGCCTGCTGCACCGCGCCGGAGGGCTTGAAGGCCAGCAGCCGCAGCAGCACCATCGTCAGCGCCGCGTATTCGTCCGGCGCCAGGCCCAGTTCGCCGCGGCCGTGCAGGCACAGGCTGTAGAGCAGCTGCGTCTCGTCCGCCGGCATCAGCGCCGCCAGCCGCGCCGTCTCGGCCGCGTCGGGGTCGGCACCGTCGTGCGCGCCCGCGCGCGACGGCACGGCCTGCAGCACCGCCATGGCCTGCAGCACGGTCGTCATTTCCTCCAGCGTGGAGGCGGCGGACAGGCCGTTCAGGCGCAGCGCCTCGCTGGTCTCGACGACGCGCTGGCCGTCGCCCCGGGCCAGCGCCTCGATGAGCGTGACCACGTGGCTGCGGTCGGCGCTGCCCAGCATCTGCCGCACGCCGCCTTCGGTGAGCTCGCCGTTGCCGAAGGCGATCGCCTGGTCGGTCAGCGACAGCGCATCGCGCATCGAGCCGCGCGCCGCGCGCGCCAGCAGGCGCAGCGCACCGGGCTCGGCCGCCACCTGCTCGGCCGCCAGCACGCGCGTGAGGTGTTCCAGCACCGTCTCGGGCGCCATCGGCCGCAGGTTGAACTGCAGGCAGCGCGACAGCACCGTCACCGGCACCTTCTGCGGATCGGTGGTCGCCAGCACGAACTTGAGGTATTCCGGCGGCTCTTCCAGCGTCTTGAGCATCGCGTTGAACGCGGTGTTCGTGAGCATGTGCACTTCGTCGATCATGAAGACCTTGAAGCGCCCCTGCACCGGCTTGTACACCGCCTGCTCCAGCAGCGACTGCACCTCGTCCACGCCGCGGTTGGAGGCCGCGTCCAGTTCGGTGTAGTCGACGAAGCGGCCGGCGTCGATGTCGGTGCAGGCCTGGCACGCGCCGCAGGGCTCGGCGGTGATGCCGCCCTGCCCGTCCGTGCCCTGGCAGTTGAGCGACTTGGCCAGGATGCGCGACACCGTGGTCTTGCCCACGCCGCGCGTGCCGGTGAAGAGGTAGGCATGGTGCAGGCGCTGCTGCGTGAGTGCGTTGGCCAGGGCCTGCACGACATGCTCCTGCCCGACCATCTCGCTGAAGTTGCGCGGGCGGTACTTGCGGGCGAGCACGAGATAGGACATTCCGTCGATTCTACGGTTGCCCGTCCGCGCGCCCGGGCGAATGACCGGCGTGCGCAAGGGCGTCGGGACCGCCGGCTACAATCCGCGTTGACGGGCCTCCCCGCATGGTGAAGCGGCCAACCGGGTCAGGTGGGGAACCAAGCAGCCCTAACTGCGTAGCCAGTGCCGGGGGTAAGGCTCGTCAACTTTCATTTCTTTCCGCGCCTTTCGCGCGCCCCCTCCCTCCCATGTTCTCGCGTGCCGCACGGCTGTCTTGCAGCACGCGGCGACGCGCCCGCACAATGGCCCGAACGGTAAGAATGGATATCATTCTCATTCCGTGCAGGCCTCCTCCCTTTCCATCGCCGAGACCCTCTACCGCAGCAACCAGGGCTGGCTGCGCGACTGGCTGCGCCGGCGCCTGAACTGCAGCGACAGCGCGGCCGACATGGCCCACGACACCTTCGTGCGCGTGCTGCTCAAGCCCGAAGCGCTGCCGCATCTGCGCGAGCCGCGCGCCTACCTCACCACCATCGCCAAGGGCCTGCTGCACGACCACTGGCGCCGCCGCTCGCTGGAGCGGGCATGGCTGGACGCCCTGGCGAGCCTGCCGCAGGAGCTCGCGCCTTCGCCCGAGGAACGCCTGGCGGTGCTGCAGACACTGCAGCAGATCGACGCCCTGCTCGACGGCCTGGCACCGAAGGTGCGCACGGCCTTCGTGCTGTCGCAGCTGGAAGGCCTGGGCTACGCGCAGATCGCCCAGCGGCTGGACGTGAGCGAACGCACCGTCAAGCGCTACATGGCGCAGGGCTTCGAGGCCTGCCTGAGCCTGATGGCATGACGCAGCCCGCCGCGCTCGACCCCACCGTCATCCGCGAAGCCGCCCGCTGGCTGGCCTGCCTGCATTCGGGCCGGGCGAGCGCGGACGACTTCGACGCCTGCCGCCGCTGGCGCACGGCCCACCCCGCGCACGAGCAGGCCTGGTGCCGCGCCGAGCGCCTGAGCGCCCAGTTCGGCGCCGTGCCGCCCGCCCTGGGCGTGCCGCTGCTCACGCGGCAGGCACGCAGCAACCGCCGCGCCGCCGCCAAGACACTGGCCGTGCTGGCCGCCGCCGCGCCCGCCGCCTGGCTCGGCTACCGCCAGGCGCCCTGGCAGGCATGGACGGCCGACCATGCCACGGCCACCGGCGAGCGCCTCGCCCTCGACCTGCCGGACGGCAGCCGCCTGACGCTCAACACCGACAGCGCCGTCGACCTGCACTTCTCCCCCGCCGAGCGGCGCGTGACCCTGCGGCGCGGCGAGATCCACGTGCAGACCGCGCCCGATCCGCAGGCGGCGGACGACCGCGCACGCCCCTTCGTCGTCGCCAGCCCGCAGGGCCGGATGCGCGCGCTGGGCACGCGCTTCGTCGTGCGCCTGCTGGAACCCCAACTGCCCCGGACGCTGCTGACCGTGCTCGAACACCGTGTGGAAGTCATCGCACGCGACGGCGAAGCACCGGTGGTCGTGCCGCAGGGCCGCCGCGTGCACTTCGACAGCCGCCGCATCGGCGTGCCCGAAACCGCCGCGCCGGCGCCGCCGGGCTGGATGCAGGGCGTGCTCTACGCCGACGACCAGCGGCTGGCCGACTTCCTGGCCGAGCTCTCGCGCTACCGCCCCGGCATCCTCCGCTGCGACCCCGCGGTGGCCGAGCTGCGCATCTCCGGCGCCTTCCAGCTGGCCGACACCGACTACGTGCTGGACATCGTGCGCGAGACGCTGCCGGTGGACGTGATGCTGCGCACGCGCTACTGGGTCACGGTGGTGCCGGCGCCGGCCGCCTGACGCGGCGTGTCCCTTTTTCGTGCCTCGTGCGGCAGGCAGTGGATGGATTCGAGATCAACCACTGCATTCCGAGGAGAAGACCGAATGGGAAGACCCATGACCGCGCGCCACCGCGCCAGCCCGCTGGCGCTGGCCGTCCTGCTCGCGCTGGGCGCCGCCGGCGCGCCCCGAACCGCCGGCGCCCAGGCCGCCGCCGCGCCGGCCGCGCGCAGCTACGCCATCGCGCCCGGCCCGCTGGCGCCGGCGCTGTCCGCCTTCGCGGGGCAGTCGGGCATCACGCTGTCCTTCACCCCCGAGCAGACGGCGGGCCGCCAGAGCAACGGGCTGCAGGGCAGCTTCACGGTGGCGCAGGGCTTCGCCCGCCTGCTGGCCGGCAGCGGGCTGGAGGCCGTGCCGCGCGAGGGCGGCGGCTACACGCTGCGCGCCGCTGCCACGGCAGCGCCGGCCGCGGCGCCCGCTCCGGCCGCCGGCGAGGGGCAGACCCTGGACACGGTCACCGTCACCGCCGACGCGGCGCGCAGCGCCACCACCGAGGGCAGCGGCTCCTACACCACGCCCACCGTCAGCACCGCGACCCGGCTCGAGCTGAGCCTGCGCGAGACGCCCCAGTCGGCCACCGTCGTCACGCGCCAGCGCATGGACGACCAGGTGATGACCAGCATCGTGGACGTGGTCAGGAACACGCCGGGTCTCGTGGTGAGCAATTCGGACGGTGTCGGCCGTCCGAACTTCACGGCGCGCGGCTTCAATGCGAACGTGATGTACGAGGGATTCACCAGCGCCTGGAGCAGCTTCATCCCGGCCTCGCAGGCCAACCTGGCGCTGTTCGACCGGATCGAGGTGGTGCGCGGCGCCACCGGGCTGGCGCAGGGCGCGGGCAGCCCCTCGGCCGCCATCAACATGGTCCACAAGCGGCCCACGCGCGACTTCCAGGGTTCGGTCACCCTGAGCGCGGGCCGCTGGAGCGACTACGGCCTGACGGCCGACGTGGGCGGTCCGCTGAACGCGGCGGGCACGCTGCGCGGCCGGGTGGTGGCCGCAGGCCAGGACACGGGCACCTTCCGCGATGCGGAGAAGCAGAAGCACGGCGTGCTCTACGGCGTGGTGGAGGCCGACCTGGGCGCGCGCACGCTGCTGACGGTGGGCGCGCACCGCCAGACCGACTACACCAACCACTTCTGGTACGACATGCCCATCTCCGGCTGGGGCCAGCACCTGCACCTGCCGCGCTCGACCTTCATCGGCAACGACTGGGAATACGCGAAGAGCCGCGTCACCACGGCCTTCGCCACCCTGGAGCACGGCTTCGGCGACGACTGGAAGCTGCGCCTGGCCACCTTGCAGCGCTGGCGCGACGCCGATCTGCTGGGCACGGCCACCTACCGCAATTCGGCCAACGACACCGGCAACGTCTTCTACCAGTCGATCTGGGGCGGAAAGTACGCGTACCGGGACGAGAACTACGACATCTCGGTCGGCGGCCCTTTCAGCCTGCTGGGGCGAAGACACCAGATCGTCGCGGGCCTCACCCATCAATCGCTGGAAGCCATCACGCACAACCGGACCTGGACGCCGTCGCGCATCGACGGCGTGAACGTCTTTGCCTGGAACCCCTATCTCACGGCCAGGCCCTTCGGGCAATTCACCAACACCACCAGCAACGTCACCACGCAGGACGGCGCCTATGCCGTCGCCCACCTGCACCTGGCGCAGCGCTGGAAGCTGCTGCTGGGCGGCCGGCTGGACTGGTACGAGTACGAGAACCGCAGCGGCACGGGCAGCTACAAGGTCACCCGCAACGTCACGCGCTACGCGGGCCTGACCTACGACCTGGACCCGAACCACAGCCTCTACGCCAGCTACACCGACATCTTCAACCCGCAGAGCGCCAAGGGCATCGACGGCAACATCATCAAGCCCATGGTGGGCGAGAACTACGAGGTGGGGATCAAGGGCGAATACTTCGGCGGCGCGCTCAACGCCAGCCTGGCCTATTTCCAGATCGACCAGAAGAACAGGGCGCGCACGCTGGACGACCAGAGCGCCTGCCCGACCTGGCCGGAGACGTCCTGCTCCGAGGCCACGGGCCTGCTGCGCACCAAGGGCGTGGACCTGGAAGTTCAGGGCGCCCTGACGCCGCAATGGCAGATCGGCGCGGGCTATACCTATGCCGATACGCGCTACGTGCGCGACGGCAACGCCTCGCTCATCGGCCAACGCTTTGCCACGGACACGCCGCAGAACACGCTCAAGCTGTCGACGATGTACCGCTTCGACGGCGACTGGAGCCGCTGGCGCGCCGGGGGCAGCGTCTATTGGCAGAGCCGGATGTATGAGGAGGGCACCACGGCAGGCTTCGCGTGGCGCAACCAGCAGGGCAGCTATGCGTTGGCCGACCTCGTCGTCGGCTACCGGCCCACGCCCAAGCTGGACATCCAGCTCAACATCACCAACCTGTTCGACAAGGTGTACTACCGCGCCGTCGGCTACTCCACGCAGTGGGGTACCGATGTCTATGGCGAGCCGCGCAAGCTCAAGCTGACGGCCAGGTACAGCTTCTGAGGCTCATCCCGCCGACGCCAGCCACTGCAGCACGCCCTGCGCCGCGGCCCGGCCGCCGGCCATGCAGGCGGTGAGCAGATAGCCGCCGGTGGGCGCTTCCCAGTCGAGCATCTCGCCGGCGGCGAACACACCGGGCAGCGCCGCCAGCATGCCCTGCGCGTCCAGCGCCTCGAAGCGCACGCCGCCGGCGGTACTGATCGCCTCTTGCACCGGCCGCGGCGCCTGCAGCGCGAGCGGCAGCGACTTGATCGCCCGCGCCAGCACCTCGGGCGCATGCATCTGCCCGGGCGTCAGCAGCTCGTGCAGCAGCGCGGACTTGATGCCTTCCAGCCCGAGCCGGCTCTTGAGGTGGCTGCCCAGCGAGCGCGAGCCGCGCGGATGCGCCACCGCCGCCAGCACCTGCGCCGCGCTGCGCCCGGGCAGCAGGTCCAGCTGCAGCGTGGCGCTGCCGCGCGCGGCGATCTCGTCGCGCAGCAGCGCGCTGGCGGCGTAGATCAGGCTGCCCTCCACGCCGGTGGCGGTGGCGACGAACTCGCCCTTGCGCGCAAAGCGCCGGCCCTGCGCATCGGTGAAGTCGATGGCGACCGACTTGAAGGGCTGGCCCGCGAAGCGTTCGGCGAAGTACGGGCTCCAGCCGCGGTCGAAGCCGCAGTTGGCCGGTGCGAGGGGCGCGACGGACACGCCGCGCGCTGCGAGCCCGGGCGCCCAGGCGCCGTCCGAACCCAGCCGCGGCCAGCTTGCGCCGCCGAGTGCGAGCACGACCGCGTCATGCGCGGCTTCCAGTTCACCGCCGGGCGTGGCGAAGCGCAGCCGCGCCGGCGCATCGCCGTCGTCCCATCCCAGCCAGCGATGCCGCATGTGAAAGCGCACGCCGCCCTCGCGCAGCCGGTGCAGCCAGGCGCGCAGCAGCGGCGCCGCCTTCATGTCGGTCGGAAAGACGCGGCCCGAGGTGCCGACGAAGGTCGGCACGCCCAGCCCGTGCGCCCACTCGCGCAGTTCCTGCGGGCCGAAGCGCCGCAGCATCGGCTCGATCCAGGCGCGGTGCTCGCCGAAGCGTGCGGCGAAGGCCTCGAAGGGCTCCGAATGCGTGAGGTTCAGGCCGCCGCGCCCGGCCAGCAGGAACTTGCGGCCCACCGAGGGCATGGCGTCGTACAGGTCCACGGCCAGGCCGGCCTGCGCGAGCACTTCGGCCGCCATCAGCCCCGCCGGGCCGCCGCCGATCACTGCGACCGAGTTCATGGCAGCTCCACCAGTTCGCCCTGCCCCGTCAGGAAGGCCACCCGCACCGTCTCGCCCGGATGGATCTGCTGCACCGCCTCGCGGTAGCGCTGCATCTGCGCGATCAGCGCGGCGTCGCGTTCCGGGCGGGCGGCCGACTTGTAGTCCAGCACCCACCAGCAGCCCTGCGCGCGCTCGCGCACCAGCCGGTCGATGCGCAGGGCCTGGCCGGCATGCACCAGCGTGACTTCGTTGCCATGCCAGTCCAGGCGCTCGGCCTCCCACGCCCAGGCACCGGCGCCGGCGCGGATGCGCTCGGCCAGCGCCGCGGCGGCGCGCGCCTGCGCGATGTCGATGCCGAACTCGCGCGCCGCGGCCAGCACGTGCGCATCGGGCAGCAGCGCACCCGGCACCGCCCATTCGAGCAGGCGGTGCATCGCCTGGCCGAAGGCGGCCGCACGCCGGTCGGCGCTCGCGGGCGCGGGGCGCGCCGCGGTCGCCGCCTGCGGCGCGGCGGGCAGCACCTTGAGCAGGAAACTCGCCGGATCGGCCGATCCTGTCAACGGCGCGTCGTCGGCGACGGCTTCGACCGGCTCGGCATGCGGCGACAGCCGCGCCCACCAGCTCTGCGGGCTGGGCCGTGCCGCCAGCGCAGCCGACACCACGAGCTCGCCGCGCGCACGCGTGGTCGCCACGTACAGCGCGTTGATCTCCTCCCGGTGCCGCGCCGCCTGCTCCTCGGCGAGCAGCTCGGCGGCGCAGACCGGCGGCCGCTTCTCGCTGGCCATGAAGACGAAGCGCTCGGGCGCCGGCGCCTCGCCGGGCCAGGCCACGAGCACGCCCATGGTCTGCGCGCGCTGCGCCGCCGCATCGCAGTCGAGCAGCAGCACGCATTCGGCTTCGAGCCCCTTGGCCCCGTGCACCGTCAGGAGCTGCACCGCATCGGCCGCCGCCACCGAGGGCGCGCGCAGGCCGCCGGCGCGCAGCGCGCGCACGAATGCATAAGGGGTGGCGAAGCGCGCGCCGTCGAGGTCGAGCGCGGCGGCCAGCAGGCCGCGCAGATGCGCCAGCACGCTGGCGCGCAGGGCGGCCGGTGCCGCGGCGGCGAACTTCGCCAGCACGTCGGCATCGTGGTAGATCGCCGCCAGCGCATCGTGCGGCGGCAGCAGGGCCAGCCATTCCTGCCAGCGCCGAAGCTGCGCGCCGATGCCCGCCAGCGGCGGCGGCAGATCCTCGTCCTGCAGCAGGTCGAACCAGGCGCAGTGCCGTTCGCGCTGGCGCAGCGCCAGCAGCACCAGTGCATCGTCGTCCAGGCTCCACAGCGGCGAGCGAAGGGCGCGGGCCAGCGACAGGTCGTGATCGGGCGACACCAGCACGTCGAGCAGCGCGACCAGGTCCTGCACCTCGGGCGCGTCATGCAGGTCGTTCTTCTCCGGCTGCTGCACCGCGATGTGCAGCTTGCGCAGTTCGTCCTGCATCACCGCGAGGCGGCTGCGCCTGCGCGCCAGCACCATCACCTGCCGCGGCGCGAGGCCCTGCGCCAGGCGCTGCGCGATCCACTGCGCGGCCTGCCGGCACTCCTTCTGCAGCAGGCGCTCCTCCGGCAGCACGCGCGGCGTGACGAGGCTGTCGCGCCAGGCGAGCCCGTCCGGCGCGTCGGCCGCATCCGGCGCCGCGTCGCGCGCGATCGGCGGCAGCGCACGCACCCGGCCGGCCAGCGGCGACTCGGTCGTGTGGTCGCGAAAGCCGCTGAACTCGCCCGCCTGCTGCGCGGCCTGCATCACGGTGTTGACCAGGCCCATCACCGCCTGCGCGTTGCGGTGCGTGTGGTCGCAGTGGAGCAGGTCGCCGCCCAGCCCTTCGCGCACGAACTGCTTGGCCGCGATGAACACCTGCGGCTCGGCGCGGCGGAAGCGGTAGATGCTCTGCTTCGGATCGCCGACGATGAACACGCTCGGCCGCCGCCCGCCCGCGCCCGCGTAGCTGCCCAGCCAGCCGTCGAGCGCTTGCCACTGCAGCGGGTTGGTGTCCTGGAACTCGTCGATGAGCACGTGGCGCACGCCGGCGTCCAGCCGCTCGAGCACCCAGCCCCACAGCTCGGCGCGGCCCAGCAGCAGGTGGGCCGCGCGCTCGACGTCGTTCATGTCGACCCAGCCGTGCGCGCGCTTGACCTGCGCGAAGGCGTCGATCAGCAGGCGCGCGAGCCGCGCCATGCGGCGCTGGTACAGCCAGGCCTCGTGCTGCGCCTGCGCGGCGGCGTACTGCAGCGCGTGGTCCTGCGCGGCGCGCACCTGCTCGATGCCGGCGAGCTTGTCGCTGAACTTGCGCGGCTCGCCCTTCTGCGTCAGCAGCGCGTCCACCACGCCCTGTGCGCGGCGCGCGCCCAGCGACTGCTCCAGCTCGCCGCCCTTCTGCGAGAACGTCGGCGCGGAGGCGCGGCCGAGCGCGCGCGCGGCGGCCCGCAGGCTGTCGGCGATCGTGCCGTCGAACAGGGCGTCGGCCGGTGTCTCGAAGCCGGCGAAGGCCGGAAAGGCTTCCGCCACCGGCTGCACCGCCGCGTCGACCGCATCGCGGCCGCCGTCGGCCAGCACGAATTCCACGCGCCGCGTGAGCGCCTCGTCCAGCGCCTTGGCCACCTGCGAGCGGCCGTGGCTGGCCACCAGCGCCTCGTAGTCGGCACGCGCCGCGTGGTCGGCCGCCAGCGCGGCGAAGAAGGGCCGCCAGCAGCGCACGCGCGCCTCGGCATCGTCCTCGAGCAGCTGGTAGCTGGCCGGCAGGCCCAGGCGCTCCAGCACCGCCAGCGGCGCGCTGCGCAGCAGGCCGGCGAACCAGGCGTGGAAGGTGCGGAACTGCACCGGCCGCCCGGCGGCCAGCAGGCGTGCGTACAGGCCCTGCAGGCGCGGCGCCGCGGCCTGCGCCGCCTCCTGCGCCATGCCGCGGATCTGCAGCTCGGCGGCCAGCGCCTCGGGCGGGCGGCGCGAGAAATCCTCCAGCCACTGGTCGAGCCGCTCGCGCATCTCGCCGGCGGCCTTCTTGGTGAAAGTGATGGCCAGGATCTCGTGCGGCGCGCAGGCCGCGTCGCCTTCCTCCAGCAGCGCGCGCACGATGCGCGAGACCAGCATCCAGGTCTTGCCCGCGCCGGCGCATGCCTCCACCGCGACCGAGCGCGCCGGGTCGCAGGCCACGGCGTAGAACTGCGCGCGCGCCACGTGGCGGCCGTTGTGCTCGTAGGCCGGCTCGGTCATCACGGCACGCTCCAGAAGTCCTTGCGGCACAGGCCCCGCGCGGCGCAGTGCTCGCACACCGCGCCTTCGCCGAGCGCCGGCAGCGCGGCGCCCTTGGCGATGCGCGCCAGGTCGTCGCGGATGCCCTCGACCAGGGCATCGCGCACCGCCACCACCTCGCGCTGCTCCACGGTGTGGGTGCCCGAGGCCTTCTCGCCGACGTTGACGTAGGCGGCGCGCAGGGTGTCCTCGTCCAGCAGCGCGGCGTAGAAGGCGAGCTGCGTGTCCTCGGTGGGCTCCGCGACGCGCTGGCGCGTGGTCGACAGCGATTCGGTCTTGTAGTCGATGACGAAGGCGCGCCCGTCGGCGCTGCGGTCGATGCGGTCGAGCCGGCCGACCAGTCGGATCGCGCCCAGGGGCTGCTCCTTCCACGGCTCGGCCTCCTGGAAGCGCGCGCCCTCCTCCTTCTCGTGCACGTCCAGCCAGTCCAGGTAGCCGTCGCGCACCGCCGGCCAGGCGGCGGCGAAGGGCAGGAAATCGGCCGCGGCCAGGCCCGCCTCGCGCGTCGCGCGCTCGCAGGCCGCCGTCATCAGCGCCAGGCGCGCGTCGCGCCCGGCGACGGGCTGCGCCTGCAGCGCCTGGTGGAAGTGGCCCAGCACGGCGTGCAGCCAGTTGCCGAAGTCGCGCTTGTCGAGCTCGGCATCGAGCTCGTCGCGGCTGCGCAGGCCGAGCTGGCGCAAGGCGAAGAAGCGGTAGGGGCAGCGGCGCAGGTCCTCGTAGGCGCTGGCGGACAGCGTCGCCAGGGGCAGCGCATCGCCATGCGGCTGCGGGGGCGCCGTCGGCCGCGCGGGCATCCGCACCTCGGTGCGGGGATCTTCCACCGCGACGGTCGACGCCGGCCCCATCAGGCGCAGCGCCTGCACCAGCGGGCTGGGTCGCACGGGCTCGCCGCTGGCGTCGAACTGGCGCCACAGCAGGTCCAGCCGCGGCGCGCGCAGCGCCACCGCCCAGGCTGCGCGCTGGGCCGCCTCGAGCTGCTCGCGCGAAGGCAGGCCGAGCTCGACACGCTGCGCGGCGCTCCAGTCGCCGGGCGGCTCCGGCGCGGCGGGCAGGCGCTGGTCGTCGCAACCGGGCACCACGACGGCGCCGAATGAACGGCCGAGCAGATGGTGCAAGGGCAGGACCACCACCTGCGCATCGGCCTCTTCCACCTCGGTGAGCACCGCGCTGGCCGCCTCGAGCACGTCGCGCGCCCAGCCGGTGAACTCGGCCAAGGTGCAGCGGCCGCCGCGCAGCTCGGCGGGCGCCGCATCGAGGTACAGCGCCGCGATCACGGCACTGCCCGCGGCATCGGCCGCGAGCGCCGGCCACTGGCCCGCCGCTTCGAGCAGGCCGCGCGTGGCGCCGAGCCAGTCGCCCAAGGGGCGGGCGCGCGCGAGCAGGCTGCGCTGCGCCTCGACGGCCTCGGTCAGCAGCGCGGGCGTGGCGTCGCGCGCCGAAGTGTTCGCTGCCGCGGCGGCACACCAGCTGCGCCAGTCGCGCAGGCCGCGCTCGCGCAGCCGTGCCTCCAGCGCGCGCAGCGCCGGGCCCTCGAAGGCCGGCGCCTGCTTGAGCCAGTCGAGCACCGCGTCGCTGCCCGCGTCGTGCGCGCAGGCGCGCAGCGCCGCCATCAGGCCGGCGGCGGCGCGCGTGGTGGAGAGCTTCCAGCCGGTCTCGTCGTACAGCGCCGCGCCCTGGGTGGCGAGCTGGGCACCGATGCGGCGGGCCAGCGCGCGGTCGGTCGCCACCAGCGCCACCGGCGCGTGGCCCTGCGCCAGATGCCGCAGCACGCAGGCGGCTGCGCGCTCGGCCTCGTCCTCCGGATCGGCCGCGGCATGCAGGGCGGCGACGGCCGCGGCGGGCGGCGCCTCGCCAGCCAGGGGAATGCGCACGGTGCGCTCGCCGAACAGCGTCGCCAGCCGCTGCGTGAGCGGGTCGGCCTGCAGCCCCTCGAGCACGACCAGCAGGTCGGCCTGCGCCTGCGCCGCGCCGCGCAGCAGCACGTCGGTCGGATAGGCCGAGTTCGCGGCCCACGCGAGGGCGATGCCGTTGATCGCGCTTTCGAGGCCGAACCATTCGGAGCCCTTGCCGGCATCGGTCACGCGGCGCGCCTGCCGCGCCCAGTCCGCGCGTTCGTCGGGATGCTGCGCCGCGGCCAGCGGCGCGAGCTGGTGCGCCACCGCGACCAGCCGGCCGGCCAGCGCGACGCGCTGCGCCGCGAAGCCGGCGCGCTCGAGCAGCGACTGCGCCGTGAGCAGGTCGCGCGCCATGTCGAAGGCGACGTCGTCCTCGCCCGCGACGAAGCCGCCGGCGGCGCGCGCCCAGTTGCGGGTGGTCTCGAAGCGCGGCGCGAAGCCGGTGGCGCCGCCGGCGGCCCAGGCCGCGCGCGCCACGCCCATCAGCTGGGCATAGGGCACCAGCACCACGGTGCGCGCCGAATGGGCGCCATGCGCGGCGATGGCCGCGGCGATGCGCGCCACGATCGCGCGCGCGCCGGCAGGCCGTTCGTCAGGGGGAGTCAACGGGGGCATTCGCTATCGTCGCCATAGCGTCTGCACACGCCACGCCGGCACTTGGTTTCTGTCACAATGACTCGAACTTTAGCCGCACCGACACGCTTTCAAGCGCTCTAGGACATCGACCCATGGCCAGCGAACTCATCAAACACATCTCCGACTCCTCCTTCGAAGCCGACGTGCTGCAGTCCGACAAGCCCGTGCTGGTGGACTACTGGGCCGAGTGGTGCGGCCCCTGCAAGCAGATTGCGCCGATCCTCGACGAGGTGTCGGCCAGCTACGGCGACAAGCTGCAGGTCGCCAAGATGAACGTCGACGAGAACCGCGACATTCCCGCCAAGTTCGGCATCCGCGGCATCCCCACGCTGATGCTGTTCAAGAACGGCCAGCTCGCCGCGACCAAGGTCGGCGCGCTGAGCAAGGCGCAGCTGACGGCCTTCATCGACCAGCAACTGGCCTGAATCGGCCCCTGTCGCCGGCGCGCCATGCGTCGGCGGCCTCGTTTCCTGTCATAATTCCCCGCAGATCGCCGGCTCTTCCAAAAGAAGCCCGGTTCGAGTTCCCCGGTTTGTGAGGCCACTCTCGCCTCGCCGCAGACCTTCCCCCCGTGTTCCGTTCGATATCCCCTCCTGGGGTCATTCCATGCACTTAAACGAACTCAAGGCACTTCACGTGTCTGAAGTCCTCAAGCAAGCCGAAGCGCTTGATATCGAAAACGTCGGCCGCATGCGCAAGCAGGAGCTCATGTTCGCCATCATCAAGAAGCGCGCGAAGGCGGGCGAGCAGGTGTTCGCGGACGGGGTGCTGGAGATCCTGCCCGACGGCTTCGGCTTCCTGCGCAGCCCGGACACCAGCTTCACCGCCAGCACCGACGACATCTACATCAGCCCGAGCCAGGTGCGCCGCTTCAACCTGCACACCGGCGACATGATCGAGGGCGAGGTGCGCATTCCCAAGGACGGCGAACGCTACTTCGCGCTGACCAAGCTGGACGCCGTCAACGGCGGCCCGCCCGAGCAGAACAAGCACAAGGTGATGTTCGAGAACCTCACGCCGCTGTTCCCCAAGGAGCAGATGAAGCTCGAGCGCGACAACTTCAAAAGCGAAGAGAACATCACCGGCCGCGTGATCGACATCATCGCCCCCATCGGCAAGGGCCAGCGCGCCCTGCTGGTGGCGCCGCCCAAGAGCGGCAAGACGGTGATGATGCAGCACATCGCCCATGCCATCGCCGCCAACTACCCCGACAGCCACATGATGGTGCTGCTGGTGGACGAGCGGCCCGAGGAAGTGACCGAGATGCAGCGCTCGGTGAAGGCCGAGGTGATCGCCTCCACCTTCGACGAGCCCGCCGCGCGCCACGTGCATGTGGCCGAAATGGTGATCGAGCGCGCCAAGCGCCTGGTGGAGCTGAAGAAGGACGTGGTGATCCTGCTCGACTCCATCACCCGCCTGGCCCGCGCCTACAACAACGTCGTGCCCTCCTCGGGCAAGGTGCTCACCGGCGGCGTGGACGCCAACGCGCTGCAGCGGCCCAAGCGCTTCCTGGGCGCGGCGCGCAAGGTGGAGGAAGGCGGCTCGCTGACCATCATCGGCACCGCGCTGGTCGACACCGGAAGCCGCATGGACGAAGTGATCTTCGAGGAGTTCAAGGGCACCGGCAACTCCGAGATCCACCTCGACCGCCGCCTGTACGAGAAGCGCGTCTTCCCTTCCATCCAGCTCAACCGCAGCGGCACGCGCCGCGAGGAACTGCTGCTCGCGCCCGAGGTGCTGCAGAAGACCCGCATCTTGCGCCAGTTCATGTACAACATGGACGAGATCGAGGCCATGGAGATGGTGCTCAAGAGCATGAGGGCCACCAAGTCCAATGTCGAGTTCTTCGACATGATGCGGCGCGGCGGCTGAATGACCGACCGCAACACCGCCCCCGCGCCGCTGGAACGGCAGCTGTCCGAACTCGTGAGCCGGTGCGACTGGCTGATGCAGGCGCTGGGCGCCACGCGCGAGCTGGGCCTCGCGTCCTGGTGCATCGGCGCCGGCGCCGTGCGCAACGTCGTCTGGGACAGCCTGCACGAGCGCACGCCGACCGAGCCGACCGACATCGACGTCACCTACTTCGACACCGGCCGCTCGGACGACGCCGCACTCGAGAAGGCCCTGCACGACCGCCTGCCCGGCCTGCCCTGGGAAGTCACCAACCAGGCGACGGTGCACCACTGGTTCGACACCTGGTTCGGCCGCCGGGTCGCGCCCTTCCGCTCGCTCGAGGACGGCATCGCCTCCTGGCCCGAGTACGCCACCTGCGTGGGCGTGTGGCTGGACGACGAGGACACCGTGCAGGTGATCGCGCCGCATGGCCTGGACGACCTGTTCGGCCAGGTGGTGCGCCACAACCCGACACGCGCCAGCACCGCCGACTACGGCAACCGCCTGGCCGCCAAGCAGTTCGCGCAGCGCTGGCCGCAACTGACGGTGATGCCCGGCTGAAGCGCCGGTTCAGGCCTTCGCCGCCGGCAGCGCACGCCCTTCGCGCGCGCTTTGCCGCCCCAGGTCCAGCAGTTCCATGAGCGCCACCGCCTCCTCGGGCGGCACGGGATTGGCGCCCTCGCCCAGGATCGCATCGCGCACCGCGGCGTAGTAGCGCGTGTAGTCGCCCGCGAGGGTCGGCACGCGCCGGCGCTGCGGGACGGCAGCCCCGCCGGCCTGCAGCACCAGTTCGCCATCCAGCGGATCGGCGCCCCAGTCCGCGCCGCCGGGGCGCCGGCCGGCGCGCAGCGCCTCCTCCTGCGGATCGACGCCGTGCTTCACGTAGCTGCCGCGCGTGCCGTGCAGCAGGTAGCGCGGCGCCGCCTGGGCGGCCAGCGTGGTCGCATGCAGCACCACGCGCAGGGGCGCCGCGGCGCCCTGCTCGTAACGCAGCACGGCATGGAAATAGTCCTCGACCTGCGCACCGTCGCGCAGCACGGCGGTGTCGAGCTGGAGCGTGTCCGGCCGGCCGAACAGCTGCACCGCCTGGTCGAGCAGGTGCGCGCCGAGGTCCACCCAGAGCCCGGCGCCGGGCACCGCCTGCTCGCGCCAGCGCTCGCGCACCTCGGGACGGAAGCGGTCGAAATGAGACTCCAGGAACACCGGCCGGCCCGGTTCGCCGCCAGCCAGGAGCGCGCGCAGGGTCAGGAAATCCGAATCGAAGCGCCGGTTCTGGTAGACGGACAGCAGCCGGCCCCGCTGCCGGGCGAGCGCTGCCAGCTCGCGCGCCTGGGCCGCATCGAGGGTGAAGGGCTTGTCGACCACCACGTGCTTGCCGGCTTCCAGCGCGGCCTTGGCCACCGGATGGTGCTGGGCGTTGGGCGTGGCGACCACCACGAGGTCGATGTCCGCCCGGGCCGCCAGCGCGGCCGCGTCGGGCACCACCGCGGCGGCGGGCCAGTCGGCGTGGACCTTGTCGGGCTGCGAACTCGCCACGGCGGCCAGTTCGAGACCCGGAACGGCCGACAGCACGGGGGCGTGGAAGGTCTGGCCGGCAAAACCGTAGCCGACCAGGCCCACGCGCAGCAATCTGGAAGCCATGAAAACGCCTTTCCTCGGGAAGCCGCCAGTATGCGATAATCGAGGGCTTCTCGCGAAAAGTGCGTCCGGCATGTCGGCCGGCGCGTGGCTCTCGCATCGATCTCAAGGAAAAGACCATGGCCAAGGAAGGCATCCATCCCAATTACCGCGACGTCCTCTTCGTGGACCTGTCCAACGGATTCAAGTTCGTCACGCGCTCGTGCGTGAACACCAAGGAAACGGCCAAGGCCGACGACGGCCGCGAACTGCCGCTGTACAAGCTCGACACCTCGAGCGAATCGCACCCGTTCTACACCGGCACGCAGAAGTCGGTCGACAACATGGGCGGCCGCGTCGAGAAGTTCCGCAACCGCTTCGGCAAGACCACCGCCGCCAAGTAAGGCGGGGATCTTCCCTGACGAGGGCAGCCCGGTTCTTCCGCGCTGCCCTTTTTCATTCCGATTCGCCGCCACCCGCCCACCGTTGAACCAGCCGACGCCCGCCATCGTTGCCCAGAGCGCCGTGCGCCGCCTGCCGCGCATCGCCCTGCTGCTGCTGTGCGCGGCCTATCTCATGCCCGGGCTGGTCGGGCGCGGCCCCTGGAAGAGCGCCGACATCGCGGCCTTCGGCTACATGGCCGAACTGGCGCACACCACCGCCGGCCTCTCGCGCTGGTTCGATCCCCTGCTGCTGGGCCTGCGGCCGGAGACGCCGGCCCTCGTTCCCTACTGGATCGGCGCCTGGGCGATCCAGCTCGCCCCGGGGTGGATGACGCCCGATTTCGCGGTGCGCTTCGCCTTCGCGCTGCTGCTGTGGGGCACCTTCACCGCCACCTGGTACGCCGTCTACTACCTGGCCCGCACGCCCCGCGCGCAGCCGGTGCCCTTCGCCTTCGGCGGCGAGGCGCAGCCCAAGGACTATGCGCGTGCCATCGCCGACGGCGCGCTGCTGGCGCTGATCGCCTGCCTGGGACTGGCCCAGCTCGGCCATGAGACGACACCGGCGCTGGCCCAGCTGTTCTTCTGCGCCAGCCTCTTCTACGGCATCGCGGCACTGCCCTACCGGCGCATCGGCCCGATGGTCGCGCTGGCCATCGGCAGCGGCGGCCTGGCCCTGAGCGGCGCGCCCGCCGTCGGGCTGGCGCTGGGTGCCGGCAGCTTCGTGCTGGCCGCGGCCGAATGGCGGCGCGGCAACGGGGGCGGCACGGGCCAGCACGCGGCCTATGCGCTGCCGGCGGTAGCCGCCATCGGCATCGCCACCGCGATCGCCTTCGGGCTGGCGGCGGCGCTGGGCCTGCTGCACTGGAGCGTGGTGCCGCCCGGCAGCCTGCGCAGCCACGCCAAGCTGCTGGTCTGGTTCACCTGGCCGGCCTGGCCGCTGGCGCTATGGACGCTGTGGCGCTGGCGCCGCATGCTGACGGCGCGGCACGTGGCGCTGCCGCTGTGGTTCGCCCTGGTACCGCTGGCCGCCACGCTCGGCACCGACTATTCCGAGCGTTCGCTGCTGCTGGCCCTGCCGGCCCTGGCCACGCTGGCCGCCTTCGCGCTGCCCACCTTCCGCCGCAGCGCGGCGGCGCTGATCGACTGGTTCACGCTGCTGTTCTTCAGCGGCTCGGCCGTGATCATCTGGGTGATCTGGATCGCCATGCAGACCGGCGTGCCGGCCAAGCCGGCGGCCAACGTCGCGCGGCTGCTGCCCGGCTACGTGCCCGAGTTCTCGCTGCTGGCCTTCGTGTTCGCGCTGGCGGCCACCATCGCCTGGTGCTGGCTGGTGCGCTGGCGCACCGGCCGCCATCGCGCCGCGCTGTGGAAGACGCTGGTGCTGCCGGCCGGCGGCGCCGCGCTGTGCTGGATGCTGTTGATGACGCTGTGGTTGCCGGCCCTGGACTACGCGCGCAGCTACGTGCCGCAGGTGCAGGCGATCGCGGCGCGCGTCGGCCAGCCCGCGTGCATCGCCGAGCTGGGCGTGGGCCGGCCGCACATCGCGGCGCTGCGCCATCACGGCGGCTTCGCGCTGCAGCCGATCAACTCGCACACCGCCTGCCCCTGGCTGGTGGTGAGCCCGGACGCCATTCCCTCGCTGCACCTGATCGTGAGCCTGGAACAGTGGCGCCTGATCGGCACCTTCCGCCGCCCCACCAGCCCGAGCGACGACCTGCTCCTGTTCCAGCACGTGACCGCCCCGTGACGGAGACGCGCACCATCGCGCGCCACGCGGGCACGGTCTTCGTAGGCCAGCTCGCGGTGATGGCCTTCGGCGTCACCGACACCCTCGTCGCCGGCCGCTACGCCGAAGGCGCCCTGGCTGCGCTGTCGGTGGGCTCGGCCATCTTCATCAGCGTGTACGTCTCGCTCATGGGCGTGCTGCAGGCGCTGCTGCCGGTGTGGGCCGAGCTGCACGGCGGCGGCCGGCGCACCGAGGTCGGCCGCTCGCTGCGCCAGGCGATGTACCTGTGCGCCATCACCATCGTGCTGGGCATGGCGGTGCTGCTGTGGCCCGGCGCGCTGCTGCGCTGGACCGAGGTGCCCGCGGACATGCAGGCCGAGGTGCAGCGCTACCTGCGCGTGCTCGCCTTCGGCCTGCCGCCGGCGCTGCTGTTCCGCGTGTTCAGCACGCTCAACCAGAGCCTGGGCAAGCCGCAGCTGGTGACCTGGCTGCAGCTCGCCTCGCTGGCGGTCAAGGTGCCGATGTCGGTCTGGCTGGCGTTCGGCGGCGCCGGCGTGCCCGCGCTGGGCCTGGTCGGCTGCGCGGTGGCGACGCTGCTGGTCAACTGGCTCATGCTGGCACTGGCCGTGTGGCTGCTGCGCACGCAGTCCTTCTACCGCGACTACCGGCTGTGGCAGCGCATGGAGCCGCCCGACTGGCCGCAGATCCGCCAGTTCGCGCGCCTGGGCGTGCCGGCGGGGCTGGCGATGCTGGTGGAAGTCACCTCCTTCACGCTGATGGCGCTGTTCATCGCGCGGCTGGGCACCGCCGCCACGGCGGCGCACCAGATCGCGTCCAACCTCACGGCCGTGGCCTACATGGTGCCGCTGTCGCTGAGCATCGCGGTCAGCGCGCGGGTGAGCTTCTGGCTCGGCGCGGGCGACGGCAAGCTGGCGCGGCGCGCCTGCCGCAAGGGCTTCCTGCTCACGCTGGGGCTGGCGCTGCTCACGGCCGGCGCGATGGTGCTGCTGCGCGGCCAGCTGGCCGCGCTCTATTCGCCCAACCCCGAAGTCGCCGCCATTGCCGCCACGCTGCTGCTGGCCACGGCGCTCTACCATTTCGCCGATGCGCTGCAGACGCTGTGCGTGTTCGTGCTGCGCTGCTACCGCGTGACCGTGCTGCCGCTGGCGATCTACTGCACGCTGCTGTGGGGCGTGGGGCTGGGCGGCAGCTACCTGCTGGCCTACCGCGGCCTGGGGCCGTGGCCGGCGATGCATTCGCCGCTGGCGTTCTGGCTGATGGGCGCAATCGCACTCGCGATGGCCGCGATCGCACTCTTGCTGCTGCTGTACTGGACAATGATCGGCACGCGCACGTGGCACATTGGCATACACCCACCCACGCACGGACCCAAGCGCGGACAGGACGCGTAGTGCCACTAGAATCCCCCGCAAACGACAACCTCAGGGGGAAATCTCATGCTGCTGATCAATTCGGCGGGCCACGTCGTCGATGCCCGCATTCGGCTTGCCATCGCACCGAATATCGAGCGCAGCCGGATGACGCATGTCGCAGGCATCATCGTCCATCAGACGGGCGGCGCAGATGCCAGTTCCACCTTCAACAGCTACCGATCCGCATCCGCGACCGGCGCGCATTTCCTGATCGACCGGGATGGCACGATCCATCAAACCGCTTCGGTCTTCAAGACGACCCATCATGTGGGGCGACTCAAGGCTCGTTGCTTGCTGGAAAAGCGATGCACGCCTGCCGAGCTGGTGGCCTATCGGCAATTCAATCCCGGCCGCATGCATCAAGCCGAGTCGGCAAAGAAAGTGCCCGATAGGTTTCCTTCCAACAAGGATAGTATCGGCGTCGAGCTGGTAGGCGCAGCCCTGCCTCGCGGCAACGGTGTCCCGGAGGACAAGAAGATCTATGAAAGTGTGAGCGCCAGCCAGAACAATGCCCTCTCATGGCTGATCCACGAACTCACGATCACTCTGAAGATCAACCTCGCCGAGGTTTTCAGGCATCCTCAGGTATCGTGGAAAAACCCCTCGGAAGCGAGCACCGCGAAATGGTGAACCGCATCTTGCTCCCTCTGCTGCTGTGCGTGGCCACCACGGCTGCCCACGCGGACAGTGCCTGCAGTTCCGGACACGAGTTCGAGCCGCCGCTGTGCCCCACCGACCTGCCCGCCATCCGCAAGATCACCATCACGAAGAATGCGGCGAAGTCCCCGGCGGACAGCGATCCCTCGACACGCTGCACCAGTTTTCGATTGCGGGAGACACAGATCCGGCGCTACTTCGAGCACGCCAGATCGACCAACGCGAACGATGCGCATCACACGCTCGATTGGTCGCCGTGCTATGCAGCCGGCGAGATTCTCTTTCGCGACGGGCGCACAGGACGTTGGAGCATCGATCAGTTTCGTTCAGGCACGCTGACCATCGGCAACGGCGAGCCGCTGGTCCTCTACTGCCCGGACTGCAAGTTCAAGCCGTTCATCTGGTAGCCACGCGTCCCACTGCCGCGGCTTCCTCAATTCAGCATTTCCCGCGCGGGACGGATCCGGGCCGCGGGAATCACCAGCGTGAAGCACGACCCCTTGCCCACGGTGCTCTCGACGCGCAGTTCGGCGCCATGCCGCTGCGCGATGTGCTTGACGATCGCCAGGCCGAGGCCGGTGCCGCCGGTCTCGCGCGAGCGGCTGCGGTCGATGCGGTAGAAGCGCTCGGTCAGGCGCGGGATGTGCTCGGCGGCGATGCCCGGGCCGGTGTCGCGCACCGCGTACTCGCCGCGGCCGTCGGGCAGCAGCCGCCAGGTGACGCGCACCTCGCCGCCGGGCGGCGTGTAGCGCACCGCGTTGCTCACCAGGTTGGACATCGCGCTCTGCAATTCCACCGGCGCGCCGGCCAGCTCGGAGTCGGTCTCCACCGCGAAGAAGAGGCGATGGCCCTGGGCAGACAGCCGCTTCGAGAGCCCGCGCGCCTCGTCCTCGCAGTGCGCCAGCAGCGCCCGCGCACGCGTCCACTGGTTCACCGGCGGCGCAGCGCTGCCCTCGAGCCGCGACAGCGTCAGCAGGTCGTTGACCAGGGTCTCCATGCGCTGCGACTGCTGGCTCATCAGGCCCAGGTAGCGCGCGCGTTCGTCGCCGTCCAGCGGGATGTTCTGCAGCGTTTCCACGAAGCCGGCAAGCACCGTCAGCGGCGTGCGGATCTCGTGCGAGACGTTCGCCACGAAGTCGCGCCGCATCGCCTCGGCCTGCTCCAGCGCCGTGATGTCGCGCGTGAGCAGCATGCGGCGGTTGCCTGCGTAGGGATGCACCTGCACCGACAGGCGCACCGGATGGCCGTGGCGGCCGTGCGCGTTCGGCGGCGCGTCGATCACCACGTCGCGGCTGTAGTTCCAGGAGGCCAGGTAGGCGACGAAGGCCGGATCGCGCACCAGGTTGGCCAGGTGCTGCAGCAGGTCGCGCTCGGGGTCGACGCCGAACTGGGCCGCTGCGGTCTGGTTGCACCACTCGATGCGGCCCTGCTCGTCGATCAGCACCACGCCGTTGGGCGAGGCCTGGATCGCGGCCAGGAACTCCTGCAGCCGGTCTTCCGCCTGCCGGGTCTGCTGCTCGCGCACGCGCAGCTGCTTGCGGATGCGTTCGGCCAGCTCGCCCCACAGGCCCGCCTTGCGCACCGGCAGCCCGGCGCCGTCATTGCGCAAGGCCTCGAGCAGGCGCCGCGCCCGCCAGGCATCCGCCAGCAGCCACAGCAAGGCGCCACCCCAGGCACCGGCCCAGGCGAAACGCCCGCCCAGCACCAGGGCGGCACACACGCCGCCGGCCAACGAGGCGATCAGGAACACGACGATACGAAGGGGCATCCCGGACGATTATCGGCGCCCGGTACGGGCCCGCAGGGGCTTCAAACCGTGGCCTGAGCCGTCAGGCGATAGCCCGCGCCACGCACCGTCTCGATCATCACCGCCGCGGCACCCAGGGCCTCGCGCAGGCGCTTGACGTGCACGTCGACCGTGCGCTCCTCGATGAAGACGTGATCGCCCCAGACCTTGTCCAGCAGCTGCGAGCGGCTGTGCACGCGCTCGGCATTGCGCATCAGGTAGGCCAGCAGCTTGAACTCGGTCGGGCCGATCTTCAGCGGCGCGCCCTGCCAGGAAACGCGGTGCGTGGCCGCATCCAGGGCCAGCTCGCCGATCTCCACCCGCTCGGAAGCGACGTCGGGCGCACGGCGGCGCAGCACCGCGCGGATGCGCGCCAGCATCTCCTGGGTGGAGAAAGGCTTGGTGATGTAGTCGTCGGCGCCGGCGTCCAGGCCGGCCACCTTGTCCGGCTCGTCGCCGCGCGCGGTGAGCATCAGGATCGGCACGTCCTTCGTGCGGGCGTCCTTGCGCCACTGGCGGGCCAGCGACAGGCCGCTCTGCCCGGGCAGCATCCAGTCGAGCAGGATCAGGTCGGGCAGCACGGCGTCGATCTCGCGCTGGGCCGAGGCGCCGTCCTCCGACCAGATCGGCTCGAAGCCGTTGTGGCGCAGGTTGACGGCGATCAGCTCGGCGATCGAGGATTCGTCTTCGACGATCAGGACTCGGGGTTTTCTCATTCGCGGTTGGACTTACTGCACGGCGGATTCGACTTCTTCCATCGAAGTGTGCCGCACATCGGCGCCTTTGACGATGTAGATGATGAACTCCGCGATGTTCTTCGCGTGGTCGCCGATGCGCTCGATCGCCTTGGCCAGGAACAGCAGGTCCAGGCTGGCGGAGATGGTGCGCGGGTCTTCCATCATGTAGGTGACCAGCTTGCGCACGAAGCCGTCGAACTCCTTGTCGATGAGGTCATCGTCCTTGAGGATCGACACCGCCGCCGCGGTGTCCAGCCGCGCGAAGGCGTCCAGCGCCTGGCGCAGCAGGCCCGAGGCCAGGTCGGCCTCGATGCGCAGCTCGGTGGTGGGCAGCGCGCGGGCCGAACCGCTCTCGATGATCGACTTGACCATGCGCGCGATCTTGTTCGCCTCGTCGCCCACGCGCTCGAGGTTGGCAGTGGTCTTGGAGATCGCGATCAGCAGGCGCAGGTCGCGCGCCGTGGGCTGGCGCCGGGCGATGATGGACGACAGTTCGCGGTCGATTTCCACTTCCATCGCATTGACGCGCTGCTCGTTCTCCATCACGCGGTCGGCCGCCTCGGTGTCGAACTGCAGCAGCGCATGGATCGCCTGATGGATCTGGGACTCGACCAGGCCGCCCAGCTCCATCACGCGCGAGGAGACGGTGTTGAGCTCGCTGTCGAACTGGCTGGAGAGGTGCTTTTCGGGCATGACGGTCCTTTCAGCCGAAGCGGCCGGTGATGTAGTCTTCGGTTTCCTTGCGCTGGGGCTTGAAGAACATCTGCTCCGTGGCGCCGAACTCGATCAGGTCGCCCAGGTACATGTAGGCGGTGTAGTCGCTGCAGCGCGCGGCCTGCTGCATGTTGTGGGTGACGATGACCACCGTGTACTCGCTCTTGAGCTCGGCGATCAGCTCCTCGATCTTGGCGGTGGAGATCGGGTCCAGCGCCGAGCAGGGCTCGTCCAGCAGCAGCACTTCGGGCTTGATCGCGATGCCGCGCGCGATGCACAGGCGCTGCTGCTGCCCGCCCGACAGGCCCGAGCCGCTCTGGTGCAGCTTGTCGCGCACCTCGGTCCACAGCGCGGCCTTCTTCAGCGCCCATTCGATGCGGTCGTCCATCTCGCTGGAACCCAGGTTCTCGAACAGGCGCACGCCGAAGGCGATGTTGTCGTAGATCGACATCGGGAACGGCGTAGGCTTCTGGAACACCATGCCGATCTTGGCGCGCACCAGCGCCACGTCCTGCTTGGAGGTCAGAAGGTTCTCGCCGTCCAGCACGATCTGGCCCTCGGCGCGCTGCTCGGGGTACAGCTCGAACATCCGGTTGAAGGTGCGCAGCAGGGTCGACTTGCCGCAGCCCGAGGGGCCGATGAAGGCGGTGACCTTGTTCTCCGGGATCTCCAGGTTGATGCCCTTGAGAGCGTGGAACTTGCCGTAGTAGAAGTTCAGGTCCTTGACCGAGAGCTTCGCGGGCGACGACGGTTGTGCGGTGGTGGTGGGCATGTCTTGCTCAGAGTTTGTTGCGGGTCAGGACCCGCGCGAGGATGTTCAGCGCCAGCACCGCGGCGGTGATGAGGAACACGCCGGCCCAGGCCAGTTGCTGCCAGTTCTCGTACGGGCTCATCGCGAACTTGAAGATGGTGACAGGCAGGCTGGCCATCG